>JAEEGF010200610.1_pt1 | contig 42333 bp, 22 predicted proteins | sample 9134171 | NCBI WGS metagenome assembly JAEEGF01 (sample SAMN16246542, study PRJNA631951) | gut metagenome | biome: gut microbiome; feature: rumen; material: AP-attached | host: Bos | place: Iran: Karaj | collected 2018-10 | reverse complement strand
CCGCTATTCCGTAGCGGTATGGAGTCCGCGACTCAACGAGAAAGGCAATTCGGTCATGGGAATGAAAGCACTTGAACTACTCACCACCGAAACGGAAGAGTCTATTTTCTAAGAGTGGATTGTGTTTCGATGCCGACGAGCGCGAAAGGAACAGGGCAGAAGGTCTGCGGATATTCGTCCGCGACCACGGACTATCGGCCACCATGTACCAGGACGAAGGCTGGCCCGCAAAAGAACTGTAAGTATGGATTTCAAGAATAAAGTAGCCGTAGTCACCGGTGGTGCACAGGGCATCGGGCGCTGCATCGCCGAAGAGTTCCAGAAGGCTGGAGCCACTGTTTGCGTCATCGACAAGCAGGAGGGCAACCATTTCGTAGGTGACCTTGCAGACAAACAGGTGTTGGAACAATTTGCTAAGGAAGTGATTGAGAAGCATGGACATATCGATTATCTCATCAACAATGCCCTTCCGCTGATGAAAGGCATCGATGAGTGCAGTTACGAGGAGTTCCAGTATGCCCTGAGTGTGGGTGTGACAGCACCGTTCTACCTCGCCAAGCTCTTCGCTCCCTATTTCGCCGAAGGAGCCTCCATCATCAACATCTCCTCCTCGCGCGACCGCATGAGCCAGCCGCAGACCGAAAGCTACACGGCAGCCAAGGGAGGCATAGCCGCATTGACCCACGCCTTGGCAGTCAGTCTTGCCGGAAAGGTACGCGTCAACTCCATCTCCCCTGGATGGATCGACACCGCCTACACCGTCTATCAAGGTCCCGATGCCATTCAGCAACCCGCAGGACGTGTGGGCAATCCCCTCGACATCGCCAACATGGTGCTCTTCCTTTGCTCCGACAAGGCAGGTTTCATCACGGGCGAGAACATTTGCATCGATGGCGGCATGACCCGTCTGATGATCTACCATGGCGACAATGGGTGGACGCTAACACAATAATAATTCATGTGAATTCATTATCGCGAATTATCATTATTGTTCAAAAGAAAGAGAAGGTGAAAATGGATTGGAGACGTTGGGCTTCAATAGCCCGTCTCACAATCCGGAAAATGAGCTGCCTCAATGGCAGCAAAAAATTGCTAACGCAGAAAATATTTATTGTCGATATCAAACAATTGTGGCCGAATGGATTTTCCGCACGAAGTGCGATTTTCTGCAGGTATTGGACCTGCTCATTTTCTTGCAGAAACAACCAGGCCATTGGGCCGAGGTTGTCTGCCATTTTCACCTTACTTTTATATCCCGTTAACTCCCAATAACTCCCGATAACTCCAATAAACTCCCGATAAAAATATGGAAAATCACATTACAAGAGAGGCAGCCTGGGAGCTGCTGAGAAAGTACAACAACGACCCGTTTCACCTGCAGCATGCGCTGACGGTGGAAGGCGTCATGCGCTGGTATGCCGAGCAACTGGGCTATGCCGACGAAGTGGATTTCTGGGGAATGGTCGGATTGCTCCACGACATCGACTTCGAGCAGTATCCCGACGAGCATTGCATCAAGGCACCCCAACTGTTGCGCGAAGGAGGTGTGGGCGAAGAGATGATCCACGCCATCTGCAGCCACGCCTACGGCCTGCACGTCGATGTCAAGCCCGAACACCTGATGGAGAAGGTGCTCTATGCCACCGACGAACTGACCGGACTGATCTGGGCAACTGCCTTGATGCGTCCGTCAAAAAGTGTCCAGGACATGGAATTGAAATCCCTCAAGAAGAAGTACAAGTCAAAAGGCTTCGCCGCCGGCTGCTCTCGCGAAGTGATTGAACGCGGAGCCGAAATGCTGGGATGGCCTCTCGACGAAGTGCTTCAAAAGACCATCGATGCCATGAAGGCTTGTGAAGCTCATGTGGCGAGTGAGATGGAGAGAATTTAATGAAAAAAGCACCAATCGGCAGAATATAGTATATTATATTTTGCCGATTGGTCGATTTTTTGATGCATTTGGCAGGTTTAACTCACTTTTCCACACTATTATTTCCCTGAACAAATGACCTCAAACTCTCAATCAATGGTCAAAGAGTTTCGAGCTCAGGAAGAATTACGGTCTCGTTTGGCTGATGGTTTTGGAGAAACATGCAGAAATAAATGGGAAGATAGGTGATACCACCATTCTTCGATATTGTGCGTTCGTTGGAGAATACGATTGCCTGGTCGATACCGTAGTCGGGGGTGTCGAGGAACTTGGTAAGGGCACTGTGCTGGGTGTAGTCTTTCCCCGACTTGACTTCAATGGGAAGCACTTTCAGCCGATTGTAATCGTCGATGAGGAAATCGACTTCTCCCTTCTGCTTGTTGTCGAAATAATGTAGTTTGAACCCATGAGCAGCGAGTTCCTGGGCGACTACTGACTCATACACGGTGCCAAGATTGATGCTTCGGATGTCTTGCAACACTGCGTTGACGTTCAGCTCGAAGAGCAGGTTGGTGAGCAACCCCACATCGTTGAGATAGAGTTTCACCAAACGTTTCTGCTCGGATTCAGCCAGCGGGAAGCGTGGATTGCTGATGGCAGATACTTCCAGAGCAATGCCGGAATTGGTGAGGTACTCAAATTCGTCGGCATAGTCGGAAAAACGTTTGCCTGTCTTGTTTTCGATGTCCTTATAGACGATGCGTTTCTTCTTGTTCTCCAGATTGCTGGGAATGAGATCATAGATCCGGCGAATCATGAGTTTGTGCTCTTCGTCATATTGTGACGCATCGATGCGATAGAGATTGTGAATGTCGCGATGCGTTTCCCTGACTCGCATCATGTTTCGATCGTCAAGATATCGGTTGACGGCCTCAGGCATTCCTCCAATGAGCAGGTAATACTGAAAACGCTTGAGCAGAATGTTATGCAGGTTTTCGTCGAGGGTCTCCCGACGAACATATTTGTCACGCACGTTCTCGATCCATTCCTTACCGACACCAGTGGCCCAAAGGAATTCCTCGAAATCGAGCGGACACATATGGTCAATGGTCACGCTCCCAAGTGGCACTGACGGTGTTTGTGACAGAGCTATGCCCAACTGCGATCCACTTGCGATGAAGCGATAGCGGGATTCCTGGTTGAGAAATTTGAGCATCGTCAGCAAATGGGGATAGCTCTGTATCTCGTCGAGGAATATCAAAGTGTCGGACTTGTCGCCTAAGGGAGTAGAGTAATAATTGCTCAGGCGAATGTAGAGGTCGTTGGGGGTGTGGACATCGGCGAAGACTTGTTCGCCTTCCTTGTCCTCCTTCAGGTTTATCTCTACGAAGTGCTTGAAGAGCTTCTTGCCGACAAAACGGATCAGATAGGACTTACCCACCTGACGCGCACCATTGACCAACAGGATCTTGTTGGTCTCTTCTCGCAGGAATTGTTCCAGACGTTGAGTATATTTGCGTTCCAGCATAATTCTTTGTTTTTATCTGGCGCAAAGATAGTGTTTTTTATTTGTTTGACCAAAGAAAATACACTTATTCCGTTTTTTTGAGGGTGATTTTATACACTTATTCCGTTTTTTGAAGGGTATTTTGGGACACTTATTCCGTTTTTTGCTCCGAAAAGGCCAAATTCGTCACTTTTATTTCTTGAACGGATTACCCTCGGGATCGCGGCTCACCACCCAACGGAAGGCATTGACGAAAAGGAGGTTCTGGGTGGCGTCGATGAAGCATTCGTCACCATGTCCCATGTTCAGATAGACCATGCGGTACTTCCTGTTGGTCCAGACGATGGGGAAGTCGCCGAACTTCACCACGTCCTTCAGTCCGAAGGGATACATCTTCGGTGAGATCGAGAGCAGGATCTCCACGTCGGGGTTCATGCGCGGACTCGGCTGCCACTGGTAAAACTCGCTGGCAGGCGCCACAAACGACCGTGGCAGCGTGCCGGTGACAGGGTGCTCCCCCGTCTCGCATTCCACCAGGGCAGGTTGTGGAGGCCAGTTGTTGCAGTAGAACGTGCCGCAGCCCAGGAACCTGTTCAGCCAGGGCCATCCCGTGTTGCGGTCGTTGTAGCCCGAGGCATGGAAGCCCATCCATCCGCCGCCGTTCTCCATATATTGCTCGAAGGCCGCACGTTGCGCCGAATCGCCGGGCGCAGCATTCAGGCTCACGACGATGCTGTACTCCTTCAGTTTCTCGTACGGATAGTCAGCAAGCGAGGTGGTGACGTCCATCAGCCAGCCCTCGCCGTAGGTGAGCTTGTGGAGGAACTCGATGGCCTGCTTGTCGAACTGCACATGTGCCTCCTCGGCATGTGGCTCGTAGTGGACCAGCGCCTTGAAGCGGGGAGCACGGGCATAGTTGGCAGCATATTCCTCCTCCTGGGCAGGAGCCGGATCCGTGTCGCCCAGCGTCCAGCGGATGGCATTCTCAAGGAGGGTGACGAAGGCCGTGTTTTCGAACAGCAGCCTGCTATGGCCGAACTGGAAATAGACGTTGCGTGCCTTCTTCGTCGGGTTGGTCCACACCACGGGATGATCCCCCATCTTCACATCGGTCTGCAGGGAGTAGCTGCACTCATCCACGTGGGCCAGCACGTGCACGTTGGGGCGCGGATTGGTCTCGTAGGTGTACCACTCGTCGTCGGGGATCACGAAGGTGCCCGGCACATCCTTCATCACGGGATGCTCGCGGTCCTCCACCTGCACCGTACCGTCCGTCTTGTCGGCGATGTAGTTCTTGTAGCGTATCTTACCCATGAAGTCCGAGAACCATTCCCACATCGGATAGCCGTCGAACTCGCCCAGCAGCGTAGCGTGGTGGAAGCCGATGAATCCTCCCCTACCGCTGTCGATATAATCCTCCATATCGCGCTGCGCAGCCTCGCTCCATGCGTAGGGCGGATGATTGAGCTGCAGCACCAGCCGATACTTCCCGATCTCACCCTGCGGAATCTCCTCAGCCGTCTCCAGCACGGTCAGCTCCAGGTTCAGCCTTTCCTTCTGTTCGTCGAGCCATTGCAGGCCCGTGGCGGTGAATCCCTCGTGCAGACCTCCGCGCTCAGCCAGCACCAGCACGCGACGCGGCTGTATGCTGTCCATCGTTTCCTCATTCATTCCGAAGCAGGTCAGGCAGCATGTAGCCAGCAGCACGATGATGCCCAGGTAGCGACAATTTCCCATAGATTAGTTTTATTCAAGATTAATAATGTTCTTCAAGTTTCGTGGGCAAAGATAATGAATTAAATTTATATGGCAAAGAAAATGTGGGGAAAATATCTATAATTGTCTATTTGCTCCATCACGGGAATAATAATCTCCTTCGGGATAACATAAGGAATTAATTACCTTCTCCTTTATTTTATGCTATTTTTTGAGTAATAATTATAGGCTATATTTTTCTGCAAAAATAGAGAAATGGATTATTTGGAATTTCTAAAATGGGTGCTTTTTTAACGGAAAATTGAAGAAAATAGCGTATTATGGGCATTTTTTAGGCAAAAATAATAGATTAGGTTAGGTAGGTTAGCCTAACCTACTATAATATTTTTAAAAAAATAAAAATTCAATATTCCTATTTTTTATTTTTTTTGTAAAAAGATTAAAAGTTAGGCTAACATACCTAACCTAACGTATAATTTACGGAAAAAAATGGGTTACGAATAGAATGACCTTGTGAAATATAATCATGCATTATTACGGCCGTCAGAGTACTTCCGCAGTTGGATAGAGCATTATGACGGCCGTCAGAATGCTTGCTTCTACATAATAGAGTACTCTGACGGCCGACAGAGTACTTCCGCAATTGGAGAAAGCATCATAACGGGCGACAGAGTACTTGCTCCTATCGAATAGCGCATTCTGACGCGCGACAGAGTACTTCCGCGATTGGAGAGAGCATCACGACACGCGACAGAATGCTTGCTTCTACAGAATAAAGCATCGTGACGGCCGACAGAGTGTTTCCGCATTTGGAGAAAGCATTATCATGGCCGTCAAAGTACTTGCTCCTACAAGATAGAGCATCACGACGGCCGACAGAATACTTCCGCAATTGGATATAGCACTGTGACGCGCGTCAGAATGCTTGATGCGAATGAATATTGGAGAGGAAACACGAATTACCGCGAATTGCCATGAATTATTATTTGCCCGGCAAACCCGAAAACCTATTTCCAATCGTGGCATGTTCCCCAAGGTTCGCAGACGTACAACATTCTGCAGGAAATGGTTTGTCTGTGTTCGTAGGTGAACAATAGTCCGTAGCATATAGTGTGTCGATGTTCGTAGGCGAACAACACTCTGCAGCAAAACGTGTGTCAACGTTCACAGATGCACAACATTCAGTAGTAAACTGTGCGTCCTTATTCGTAAATGGACAATATTTCGCAGGAAATGGTGCATCGATGTTCGCAGACGTACAATATTCTGCAAGAAATTGTACGTCCACGTTCGTAGATGCACAATAATCCGCAGCAAATTGTACGTCAACGTTCACAGATGCACATTATTCTGCAAGAAATAGCACGTCAACGTTCATCGATGCACATTATTCTACGGCAGACGGAGCACCTACGTTCACAGACACACAACATTCTCAAATAAATGGAGCGCCTACGTTCATAGACGCTCCATTTCGTTTTGAAGTACAATACCTTGCAAAAAAAGCTGCAAAAATTGATTCGACGCGACAAAAATAAAGGGTGCTCCCAGTACTTGTCGCCATATGCTGGGAGGTGTCGCTATAACGGAACCAAAAAGTGAGGAAAAAACTTGCAGGGTACGAGAATGGGGTCTATCTTTGCAGTGAGAAAAAAACAAAAGTACTAACAAATAAAAATATACTACTATGATCGCAATCGCATTCTTCGGCACGATTATCCTCTCCTCCATCGCTCTGAGACTCCGTACCATGTTCATGGAGCGTCGTTGAGATTAGCAACTTCGAGTGTATAACAAATATATTTGAAAGGCGTGACATCGTAAGATGCCGCGCCTTCGTATTTTTTGTCAGTGAAGATGAACGGGGGTTACTGTGGAATTGAGATATGGTTTGGACCACCTTGGAGCGTGTAGGTTGCATCGTTCCAGACGAAGGTGCCGGTGACCGAAGCGGGCAGATTGATGTCGGCGCAGAAAACGGTGGAGGCCTTCTTCCCCTTACCAATCTTCTTGTACTCGTAGGCCACAGTGATGGATCCTTGCGGATGGGGCATCGTTCCACCAATGCGACGGATATCGCCGAGGTGAGGTGTGATGCATACGGTCTGGAAAGCGGGCGAAGCGCTGTCGATGCCGAGCAGGATGCGGAAGAACTCAATGTTGGGACTAGCACCCCATGCATGACAATCGGAGCGGGTGGTGTTGACATCGGATGTCTCGGCCCAAGTAGTCAGACCATTCGCCATATTCTCGCGCCACTTGTCGAGCCACGACAGATAGTCGTTACCCAAACCTGCCTTTGCCAAGGCCTGATGGAGGTAGAAACGGAAGTAGATGGTGCAATAGTCGAGCGAAGCGTCAGCAAGCGTCTTTTCAGCCAAAACACGAGCCTGTTCACCCTCGACGAGACCTGTGAGGATAGCGAGTGCCTGCGCGTGCTGTGCGAACTGACGATGGTCGGTATTGTTGGCATAGAGTCCGCGATCAGCCACCCAATAGCTTTGCTGAACAGCCTTTGCCAGACGTTCGGCCGAAGCTGCATATTTCTGTGCCATGTAGTTGTTGCCCATGTGCTGCTCGATGTCGCCGAGCATCTGATAGGCCAAGAGCAACTGGAGGTCGAGGATGCTGGTGGCACCATCCTGCGCAGGCTGTGGCACGCCAAGCATCCAACCCGGATTGTAGCACCAGTCGGTGAAGTTCCAACCTGGAAGGCCACTCACACGACCATCGGCCAGCGTGTATCGGGCAAAGTAATGGAGAATCTGCTCGGCTCCAGGTACAAGGTCATAGACGAAGTCGGGATCACCTCCATACATCAGATAGTCGTGCAGGGCATAGATGTAATGCAAGGCATAGGGGGTGATGTATTGGGGCAGTTCGGAAGGAGCGCGTCCCATGGTGATTCCCTCGGCGTTGCGGCTCATGTCGGCCTGATGGAGGTAGTTGCGCACCAAACGGTCGTCACCGGCATTGTAGAGTGAAACAAGCGCCTGGATGCGGGTGTCACCCAGATACTGAAGCTGCTCGTAATAGGGGCAGTCGGTGTAGGTCTCGATGGCACAAAGGCGGGCTGTGCGCCAACCAATCTCCATCATCTGCCGAAGCTCGGGATTGTCGGTTTCGAGCGAAGCACGCTGCTCGAAGGGGAAGCCTACGAAGGTGCTGCTGACGTCGTCGAGCACAAGTGCCTCGTCGCGCGTCTCGATGTGGAGATTGACATAGCGGAAGGTACGCCAGTCGAGCGAAGTGAACTGCTGGCTGTCGGCACCGCTTGAGATGAGCACATCGTGACGACCGCGCATCACCTTGCCCTCGATGTCGTTGCGGTTGCCCTTGGCTGGCTCCTGACGAGGATCGTCGGACTCGGAAGGCACATAGAGTGCCTCGGCATACTGGACGGTGATCGTGGCTGCCTTACCCTTGGAGAAACCGAGGTGGAAGTAACCGTTGGTGAGTTCCTGCTGGTCGAGCAGGATATCGACCGTCTGATTGGCAGGGATAGCGACCGAAGCGGGCTGTGCAGGCCAAGCCTTGGGCAGCTTGAGCCCACCATTGCGGCGCACCGACTGCAGGCGACGCTCATAACGTTCGACCTGAGGCAGCGTAGAAGCCACCAGAGGATGGCCCATATAGACACCCGTACCACTGGCATCGTCGTGAGGAGCGCCCAAGGCATAGGGATGGGCAGGCTTCCAATCGGACAAAGTATTGACGGGATCCTGCCAATCGGCAATGGCCTGGCTCATATCGATCTGTTCGCCGGCACCCAAGGCATAGTAGCCGGGCACACGTTGACGCAGCGGGGTGTAGCCGGGATCCTGAATGCAACGCCAAGAGCCATCGGTGCTGAGCACTTTCGCCTGCCCCTCTCCCATCAGGATGAATCCCGTCTGGATAGTAGCATTGGGCACAGGCTTAAAGGGACCTTCGCTCCAAACCTGGGCAGCCACCACATTCTTGCCTTCCCTAAGATAGCTAGCGATGTCGAGGGTCTCGTAGTTCCAGTGTTTCGAATCGTTGCGAGCTGGACCAAGCGAGGCCAGGACGCCGTTGACATAGAGCTTGTAGCGCTGGTCGGCGGAAACATGGATCTTGAACTCGGCGGGCACGGAAGCGAGGTCGATGTCCTTACGGAAATAATAGACGCCATAGGCATCGCGATCGATGTCGGGCACTTCGATCCAGGCGGCACTCCATTGCTCCTTGAGCATGTTGAACTGAGGGCGTTGTTGAGCTCGCTGCAACAACTGCTCAACAGGAATGCCCCACTGGGCACTGGCCGGAAGGACGGCAGTGAGCAGCAGGGCTATGATGAGTATCTTTTTGGCTATCATTTACTGTTTTTTCTGAATATCGGTATTACGGAATAACGTTATTTCGATAATTCGGTAATTCGATAATTCGTGATGTAAAAAAGGATTAACGAGTGTATTCCAGAGTTTTTGTCTCGGGATTGCGGGAGAAATGGCGCCAGAAGTCCCAGATGAGACGGGCAGCGGGCTTGAAGTTCCAGTGACCGTAATGGTTGATGGCCATGATGCGGATCATGGGACGGTCGCCCTTATAGAGCTGGCCGAATTCGATGGTGATGTCCTCACCCTTGCCCGTATGGATCTGCTCGCGGTCGCGAAGTGCAAAGCCGAATGTGGAATCGATGGAGAAGTCGAGGTCGCCCGTGACTTCCATGCCGTTGATGGTCTCGTAAAGGCGCCAGGCGTTGAGGTAGGGATTGCCCTGCCAGTTGTCCTTTCCGTAGAAACGGATCACATCGTCGTCGGTGCCGAGCACGGAGCAATAGCCCACTTCGACAAACCCACGCTTCTGCTGTGCCTCGGCCATGATGGGCTCGATACCGTAGCCGTAGTAGCCTGTGCCGTCGCCCGAGAAGATGCCTCCCGAATGACCAGCCACTGCGGCAAAGAGATGCGACTTACGGACGCCCAGCATATTGCTGGTCATGGCTCCTGCCGAAAGACCCTCGCAATAGATGCGCGAGGCATCGAGCTGGGGATATTTCTTCAACGTTACGTTGATGGCTCCTTCGATGCCATCGAGGCCCATAGGAAGATATCCATGACTGCCCTGCCATTCCATTTCGACCACTATGAAGCCCTCCTCGGCAGCCAGTTCGACGAAACCTGCGGTCTCGCTCTGGGTGCGCGGGTCGTTGCCATGTCCGTGGAGGATCACCACCAGCGGAACAGTGCCGGGAGCTGCCTCCTTGACCTGACGGGGCACATATTCGTACCACAGGTACTTGTCGGGCTCCTGGTGCTGGCCAGCACGGTTGAAGTCGATGATGGGGAACTCGATGACGTTGCGCTCGATGCCGAGCTTGTCGAACATCGGGAACGAAACGAGCTCGAAATTCTTGATGCCTTCGGGATTGTCGATGCCACGCGTCATGTAGAAGGTTCGGTAGAGGTTGTTGTAGCGATAGTTGGCGCTGAGCACCTTGTCCCAGGCATCAGCCATGAGCTGGGCCACCGAAGCCTTGGTGTCCTTGTTGACAACGACCTGGAGCAGGGGATCGGCCACCGCCTTGGCAGCCGTAGCCTGGTAGGCCTTGGCAGCGGCGGCAGCTCCCTTGCCACCGAGATAGGCGGGCACGGGGAGGGCAACCTTCTTGCCTGCTGCACCATTGATGGCCACGATGCCGGCGATGGCACCCGTCATGTCGCTGGCTGCAAGCTGCTGGTTGACGAAGGTGGCACCACGACCAATGCCGATGACCTTGATGTTGGTGGCTGGACCACGACGACCCAAGAGTTCGCGGAAGGCCTGCACGTCGGCAGCCTGCCACTTGTCGGCAGTAGGATTGACAACCACGACACCGCCTGCATAATCCTTTGCCCAGTCGATCAGGCCGAGTTCCGTGACAAGCGTCTTGGCCGACTGTGCATCGAGCTTCTGGTCGGGGAAGAGATAGAACTGAGGACCATGGCCAACACGTCCTTTGACGTCGCGCGAGAACGGGAGGTTGAAAGAAAGGGCTGACGTGCCTTCGATGTCGGAAAACTCATTTTCGGGGCCACGAGGTCCCATCGGTGGCTGAGCCACCATGGTCAACATGGTGGCAGCCATCAGAATGGATAGGAGAAACTTTTTCATACTATCAGCTTAGTTCCAACCCTTGTTCTGCTCGATCGGAGCATCGGAGTTAAGGTTGATGACGGTGAGCGGGATGGGGAAGAGGTTCCAGGTGGGAGTAACGCCCTTCTCGTGCAGATCGTTGACGAACATGGTGTAGTGAGAGAGCTGGTACTTCATGTCCTCGTTTTCGCCATTGGAGCTGCCCAGGCGAAGGAGGGTTGGCCAGCGATGCTCTTCGAACAGAAGTTCACGTGCACGCTCGTCGAGGATGTCGCGCATGGTGACGGTGGCATACTTGTAGGTAGCCTGTGCACGGTCGCGCACGATGTTGACGGTCTCGGCAGCCTTGGCAGCATCGCCATTGCGGAGGTAAGCCTCGGCGAGGAGCAGGTAGGTCTCGGACGAACGTGCGATGTAGTTGTCGCGTCCGTACTGGAAGCCGAAAGGCTGTCCAACATAACCCACATGGTGGTCGGTGAATCCCCAACCATCCTGCATAGCAATCTTGCAGGAGACGCGCATCAAAGCCGATGGGAACTGGAGCCATTCCTTCTGGCAAACCTCGCCATGATGCCTTGACTTGACGTCGAGCACAACGGGATGACAGAGCACAACCTCGGAGTTGCGGATGTCGCCATCGGCGAACTCTCCGCTCCAGACCACCTCGTCGGCATAGTCGGTCTGACCAATCAGACCCCACGACGTACCGCCGAGATATGGACCCATGTTGGCGCCGATGTAGGCAGGATCCATCTGCGTGAGTTCCTTCCAGGGACCGGCCGACGATGGGTCGGCATTTGCCTCGTTCCAGATCATATCGCGATAGGGAGCACCCACGGTAAGACCATTGAGGTTGACAGGACCACCATTGGCTGCCCAGTCGTCGTAGGAAGGAGCCTGGGCTACCATGAGGCTTTCGGTGTTGCCAGCGCTGTAGTCGTAGTTGCCAATCTGGAAGAGATCGTAGAAGACGTTGCCATCGGCCTTGTAGTTGGGGATGCCCATGAAGCCTGTTCCTGTACTTGCGGCATCGGCACGCACTCCAAAGCGCTGTGTCATGAGAGGATGAGCAGCCACCACCTTGCTTGCAGCATCGATGGCCTTAGCATAGTTCGACTTGTCGCCTGTCTCGACACCCTGTGCGAGATAAGCCTCGGCGAGGTAGTGGTTGGCAATGCCCTTGGCAGCACGGCCGTCCTGCTTGGGATACTGGGGCAGACCAGCCTCGGCAGCCACGAGGTTCTCGATGGCGAAGGCGTAAGTCTCCTGACGGGTGGCACGAGCATAGTCGAACTTCAGTTCTTCGCTGTACTCTCGCACGATGGGCACACCACCGAAGCACTCTCCCAGGCGCAGATAGGCCCAACCCAGGAAGAACTTCGACTGAGCAACAGCATATTCCTTCTCAGCAGGATCCTTCCACTCGACGAGCTCGGCACCATGCAAAGCCAGGTTGGCGTAGGATGCGAGCTGATAGAGCTCGTTCCAAAGGCCGTTGAAATCCTGGGTATTGGAGTTGAGACTCATATAGTTGGAGAACATTCCGGCTGCCATGTGGGGATAAGCCTGACCACCATCGATCATATCGGTACCACTGCCACCGAGAAGGTTGCTTGCAGCACCTCCCTCGACGACCATGTTGTGCCAACCGTACATATAGTTGAAGGCAATGTATTCGCGAGCCACAGCTGCATCGACCTGACCACTCTTGGTGAATGCCGACTCTACGGTGTAGATGGTTTTTGGATTTTCCTCGAGGAAATCGTCGTCGTTGCAAGATACCATTGCACCTGCAGCCATCATGAGGGCGAAAAGATAATTATATGTTTTCATATTGTCTGTCGTTTTTTAGAATCGTAAGTTTAAGCCAAAAGTGAAGGTACGAGCGAGCTGGAAACCACGAGAGTCGCGAACCTCAGGATCGCTGAACTCCCAGTCGGGAGCGAAGAAGAACAGGTTGGATCCCGAAACGTATGCCTGGAGGCCGTTGATACCGATTTTCTTCATCCAATTGCCCTTGACGTTGTACGAAAGGTTGACATCCTGCAGACGGATGAAACCGTACTTCTGCGTGCCGGTGAACTTCGAGAGGTCGCCGTTGGGGCCGAGATGCTTGCTGTCGCGGTTCTCTTCGGTCCAGAAGGGGTGATCCTCAGCATTGAGGTAAGCCATGTCCTCGAAGCATACGAAGGCATTGTTGTTGGCAGCGATACCATACTTGCCGGAGCTGAATGTGCCCGAGAAGAGGAAGTAGAGCGAGAAGTCCTTCCAGGTGAGCGTGTTGCCCATGTTGAGGATGAAGGCGGGCTTGTTGAAGCCAAGGATGGTGCGGTCCTCAGGAGTGATGACGCCATTGCCATCCATGTCGACATACATCGGGTCGCCGGGCTTGGCACCGTTCTTTTCGATATATGCCTGGTCGTCGGTCTGCACTACGCGGTCGAACTTATAACCGTAGATGGCGCCGAGCGACTCGTTGAGGAAGAGCTCGTTGGTGATGTCGTCGTTGCCGTCGCCGTAGAGTTCCTTGAGGATACTGCGGCTAAGGGTAAACTGCAGGTTGGTTGACCATGAGAAGTCCTTGGTCTTGATGTTCATGCTGCGAAGGCTTGCCTCGATACCCCAGTTCTTGATCTTGCCCATGGTGGCATACTGCGAGCTCATGCCTGCACCCATGACGGGGATGGTGCGCTCGAAGATCTGGTCGGTGGTGTTGGCGAAATAGGCATCGATCTCGAAGTGGAGACGACCGCCCTTGAGGAAGTCGCTCTCGAGGCCGAAGTTCCACGATGTGGTGGTCTCCCAACCGAGGGCAGGATTGCCGAGGGTTGCCAGTCCCTGACCGAAGATGATTTCGTTGCCGAAGTAGGCGACGTAGCCACCGGCCATGCCGACGTTCATCTGCGAAAGGGTCTGATAGGGAGCGAGGCTCTGGTTACCGTTCTTGCCCCACGAAGCCTTCAGCTTGGTGTTGGATGCCCAAGGCATCGAGTGCTTGAAGAAGTCCTCGTTGCTGATGGTCCATGCCAGACCTACGGCAGGGAAGGTACCCCACTTCTTGTCGCTACCGAACACCGACGAACCGTCGCGGCGAACCGAAGCGTTGAAGTGATAGGTGTCGCGGTAGGAGTAGTTGACACGGCCGAGATAACCTACGTTGTTGTGAAGGGTGTAGTTGATCTCATTGACCTTCTGGGTCTTGGCGTTGTTCAGGCCGTAGTAGCCGAGGGTGGTGTTGCCCAGGCCTGCAAAGTCGGTGCCTGTCGAAGTGCTGCCATCCACGCGGTCGGAGTCGCGGGTATAGACGGCTGTTGCGCTGAAGAAATGCTGACCGAACTCCTTGGTATAGGTGATGATGTGGTCCATCACGTAGGAATTGCTCTTCGTATTAGCGATTGAACCGTTGGCCTCGGTGAGGTGTCCGTCGTAAACCTCGGAGGTGTAAGGCTCGTTCATCTGGATATAGTAGTTCTCGTGCAGGAAGTTGCGGGTCAGGTTCTGACGGGTGTTGTAGGTGCCGGTCAGCTTGTAGCTCAAGCCCTTGATGCCTGGGATCTGGATCTCGAGTTCGCCGCCGAGAGCGATGCTGTAGATTCGGAGCTGGGCATCGACACCCGACTCAACACGCCACATTGGATTGACGTCATCGGTGGTATGCTCGGTGATGTACTTGCGCAGCGAAACTCCATCCTCGAGGTATGGTTCGCCCCAAGGCGAGAAGTAACGGTCGGTGTAGGGACGCTGGCCATCGGTGCTGATCGAAGCGTAGTTGAAGTTCATGCCAGCCTTGATGTACTTGGTGACCTTGGTATTGAAACGTCCGTTAAGGGTGACACGCTTGAAGGGGTTGCCCTTGATGTAGTTCTCGTTGTTCGAAACCGAACCGCCGAACGAATAGTCCATGTTCTCACTGGCGCCCGAGATGTTGAGCGAATAGTTCTGGCGCACACCTGTCTGTGTATAGTAATCGACCCAGTCGGTCTCCTCACCCTTCTGGTAGTTCTGAAGCTCAAGACCGGTCATCCAAGCAGTGGAGCCTGCAGGCAGACCCTGACGGGCATTGATGAGCTCGATGTATCCTTCACCGTCGCGAAGCTCGGGCTTGTAGGCAGCCTGTGCCAATGCAACAGAAGCGCGGAAGTTGATCATTGGCTTGCCCTGGGCACCCTTCTTGGTGGTGATCATGATGACACCGTTGGCGGCCTGCGAACCGTAGGCTGCGAGGGAGGTGGCATCCTTCAGGACGCTCATCGACTCGACGATGTTGGGGTCGATGTCGTTCATCGTGCCCTTGAAGATGACGCCATTGACAACGATCAGAGGCTGCGAACCGCCGTTGATTGACTTCTGACCACGAATCTGGATGCTCGATGCAGAACCCTGAACGCCGCTCTGCGACATCGAAAGGCCGGGAATCAAACCACGGAGCATGTCGGTAGGACTGGTGGGTGCAAGGTTGGCGACGGGGCCGTCGGCCACATTCATCGTGGCTACCGAACCGGTGAAGTTCCTGCGCTTCTGCACGCCGTAACCTACTACCACTACGTCGTCGAGAATCTCGGAATCCTCCTCGAGGATGATGGACATTGGCTTGGCCATGGCAGGGAGCTCGATAGTCTTGTAACCGATGTAGGAAACCTGGAGCTTGGCGCCGACCTTGGCTACCGAAAGTTCGAAGTTGCCATCGATGTCGGTCACGACACCATTCTGTGTACCTACTTCGAGGACGTTGGCACCGATAACGGGCTCGCCCAGGACGTCAACCACTACGCCTTTGATGGCTACTTGTGCCACCAAGGTTGCCGTAGAGCAGAGAAGGAGCATCAGCAAAGATGCCAGCCACTTCTGGGATTGTTGAAACTTTTTCATGAATTTTGGTTTATAATTATTAAATGTATAGGAATTATTCAGAGGTAATGGGAATAAATGGGGATGTGCACACATATCTGATTTGACGGTGCAAAGGTACGAACTTTCTTTTTGCTGCACAAGAGTTGGTAACACCCCGTATGAAACGATATAGTAAGTTTTTGAAAAAATACCGAACTAATATTCAACGTATTACGCGATTGCCATAGTAAGGTTATTTCGCATCGCCGAACACCTGGTTGGAAGTCAATAGATTATCGTATTTCCATAATTTTCACGGGCCCCATCAGACCTGACTCTTCGAGTGGGGCATCGGGAGCATAATAATGAGCATCGGTATAGGTGATGCGCCGCTTGCAGCCTGGTTGCTGGTCGCCGATCAGGCGATTGACCCAAAGGTTGGTGACCTTGACATCAAGCTCGTTGTCTCCTTCGTGAAGCAGGCTGGTCACATCGACCTCGAAAGGCTCTTTCCAGACGATGCCAGCCGACTGGCCGTTGACCATGACTTCGGCAATGTTGCGCACCTTGCCCAACTGGAGCACCTGACGTGCCTCTGCATCGACGGCTGCAAGACGGATGGTGTTCTGATAGGAAGCTGTGCCCGAGAAGTAGCGGATGCCGGCATCGGCATTCTCCGACCATGAGGACAGGGTAGCAAAAGTGGCTTCGGCAGGCGCACCACGATGCTCCTGGAACGTCACAAGCCAAGGCGTGTCGATCGTCGCCAAGGTCTCGACCTGTGGAGCTGGAACAGTTATCTTCCTGGAACCCGTGCCGCAGAAGACCACAAAGACTGCATCGTCCTTCTGCAGAGGGAGTGTCACCTCGGTGGTGGCATCGTCCATCGTGTAGCTCACCGCTTCAATCAGACCAGTGTCGGGATGCCACAGTTGTGGCTTAAGACCTGTCTGACGGAAACGGACGTTGAGCGTCGCGGCTTCCTTGGCCGGGCGATTGACCCAATAGATTTCGGCATGAGGCATCGTGCGATGGACGTACTTCATGCCCTCCTCGGGCAATTGACAGTCGGGAGTGACATTGGCACTTTGTAGCACTTCTGCCAAGGGCACATCCGTCGTCACGTTCTTCGAACCCCAAATTTCGCCGACGAGACGGTCGAACTCCTCCTGGCTCTCGTTCAAGCTGTAGGGATGCTGGGGCTTCTGTCCGCCGATGACAGCACCGGCCTTGGCCAACTGAGCCAGTTTGCGAAGCACGGGCATCGACATGAATTCGACATTACGATCGAGCCAAAGCACACGATATTGGGTACTGCTGGCCGAAGAGACCAGGCGTCCGGAACGACAGTCGATGAGTTTGCAAAGCGCATCGGGGCTGCAATAATCGAAGTTATATCCGTAGGGCACTTCGGGAGCACCCTGGCCGAAGAGTGCGGTGATATTGCTGTTTTCGCCATAATAGACCAGAACATCTGCCACATTGACGCCCTGCTGGAGCATAAAGCTCGAACGCGACATGTAATCGACCCAAGCCGTAGCCTGTTCGGCCCATGTGTCATGACGATTGAACCACTGCCCGATGCCACCGAGACTCAGTCCCGGCACCTTGTCGTCGACAGGCTGGTGGGCACTCTCGTGGATCACAAAGCGGTTGATGCCTTCGGCAAGCTCGATGTCGGCAATCTTCTTCAGTTTTTCGGGATACCAGTTGTAGCCGGCACCTTGTTCCCATGCCGTCATCGACTCGGCAGCAGCGATGTTCTGCCCGTAGAGGTGTGCCACCGACGATGATTCTCGGTCGTCAGCCTGATACATACGCCGATTGGTTTCGCCATCGGGCAACTTGCCAAGCCACATCGCCGAGCACCACATCGCCGACATGGGGATCTGTGCTGTAGCCTTCAGATCCATGCCATCGGCGATAAAGACACGGCCACCTTCATGAGCCTCGGAGTAGCGGCCTTTCATACCGTAGTCGCGTTGGGCAATCAACGTCAACTGATCGTAATTCTCCTTAATGAGTTCGCCAATGGTCTTCTCCCAGTCGCGCACGAAGGCTTCGCTCTGCTCTTTTGAGCCAATGACAGCACCAGCCAACACAGGGAGCCAGGGGTGCAGGTCGTAGCCACGGCGCTTCGAGAACTCATCAAACATAGCGGGGGTCCAGGTCTGCGGGCCAGCCTCGTAACTGTCGGTGAGTACATACTGGATGCCACGTTCTCCCATGAGCCCATTAGAAGCCTTCTTATACATATCGAGGTAGGCTACGAAGAACTTCTTCCAAGCCACAGGATCGAGCTTATCGACCTCCAGGCCCGTAGCTTCGGGAGGAGCCGGATGGTTCATCTTACCCGTGAGTGACCAGCCGAAACGGTAGATGCGCCACTTCCCTTCGGGTGCGCTCCAATGGATATTGCCGCTGCTATCGGTCTTGCCAGTGATGTCGAGCACATCCTTTTCGGTGATCTTGTCGGAATCGTCAACAGCCAATCGCATGGCTATCACGGCAATGTCTTCATAATGCTGATAGGGGCTCACCTCCCACTGGCTGGGTCCGCGACGGCCGTCGTTGATGGGTCCGGTGCTCTTGTCGGGTTCGGGAAGTGGACACGAAATCTGACTTCCACCTTCGATGTCGAGGGTTTTCCAGACGAGTTTCTTCATCGCATCCTTAGGTTCTACCCAAGGACCGCCGGTGGAACTCCATCCTGGAGCCGAAGCAATGGTCATCTCCAAGCCCAACTCATCTGACAGACGGGTAGCATAGGCAAATGCCTCCTGCCATCCCTCGTCCATGTAGATCAGTCGCTTATCGACTATCTGAGGTGTTCCCAGACTAGCATCGAAATTCTGAAACCCACCCAGTCCGATGCGCTTCATCCATTCGAGGTCCTTGCGGATTCCTTCCTGGGTGATGTTTCCGTTCATCCAATGCCACCACACCCTTGGGCGGGCATCTTGAGGGGGCATCTGCCATCCGGCTTTCAATTCGTTCAAAGTAGCCTCGCTGGCTGCCTGATCGACCTTCGGACTTCCCATGCATGAGGTCAGAAAGAGGGCCAGGCTGGCTATCGCAGTATGATATAAATTATGTAGGGTCATAGGGGTTTGAGGGGGTTGAGAGGTTTGAGAGGTTATTATTTCATCTGGGCTGGGCCATAGTTCAGACGGACACCGCGCTCGAAGAGCACATGATCGAGACCACCGATGCCGGGACGATCAAGTTTCTCGCCCTCCTTCTCACCTTCGCGCAGCTGGCTGCACAATTCGGCAATGTCCTTGACGCGTTGGAGCGTCTCCTTGTTCACACCCATGTAATGACCCGGGTAAAGGTACTCGATACCATTCTTCTCCATATAGTAGGCCATGCGTTGCGCCGAAAGAATGATGGTCGAGAAGTTGACGGTGATAAGCAGGTTGCCACTGCCGAATGCATCACCACTGAATCCATAGTGACGATCCCTGTCGATGAAGGTGGTTGAGCCTGGGGTATGGCCTGGCGTGAAGATTACCTCAATCTGACGGCCACCCAGGTCGATGACCTCGCCATCGGTGAGATAGTGTGTCTTGCCTTTATAACCTACCATAAACATAGGGCGGTTGACTTCGTCGGCGGCATTGATGGAGATCTCGTCCCACTCGTTGATGGCCGAGCCGGTGTGGTCGGGATGCACATGCGTAGCAATCAGACGAACGGGCTTCTTGCAGATGTCGCTGACAATCTGATGCAAGCCAGGGATATCGGTGCCTGCGTCGATAAGGATGGCACTCTCGGTGCCTGCAATGAGGTAGAGCGACTCGTTGGCCATCAAGTGACCATTGCCCTCCCACGTCTGCTCGTCGATCTGACGGAAAATGACATTACTGTCTTCATACACGACCTTCTCTGCATACTTGGGCTGAGGCTGTGCCATCAATGCGCATTGGAACGAAGCTGCAATAGCTAACAAAACGATCTTTTTCATAATATAATAATTAATTGTTAATTGTTAATTGACATTGTTATTTGTTAATTATTAATTGTTAATTAAAAAAAACACCGCCGAAACACAAAGTTTCAACGGTGCAAAGGTACATACATTATTTAAGATATACAATAATGAGTAAATCCTGCTATGAAGGGCAATAGTAAGAACCGAAGATGTTGATTGTGCTCAAATTCAATGGATTAGCGAATTGAAATAGTAAGTTTTATTTCATTTCCCGATCGCCTTCTATGAGGCTGTTGCTGATGGCCAGACGGCGCACCCTGACGGCAAATTCCTCGTCGCTTTCGGTAGCACGTGCACGCATCTTCTGGCGGGCATTATAGACCGATTGGGTCGAAAGGCCGAGGATCTTGGCAATCTTGGTGCTGCTGTTGATGCCCAGGCGCACCATGGCATAGATGCGGAGGTCGGTGTTGAGCTTCTCACCCGCACGAAGCGTGATGCGCTCTTCAGGGCGGAGCAGGCCATTGAACTGCTCGACGAAATCGGGGAAAAGCTGCAGGAAGACTTCATCGAACTTCGCCCACAACTCATGTTGCTCCTTCATGTCGTCCTCGCTCTTCGGGCGGGTCGCCTTCAAGGCCAGGTCGTACTGCCGGGCAGTGAGCTTGCGGTTGATGTCGCGCTTGACCACCTCGATCTTCTGCAGGTACTCCGAACAGGTGGCAAACATCTGTCCGATATATTCCTCCTTGAGGTAGTTGGCTTCGCTCAATCGCGTACTCTCCTCCTTCAGGTCGTCGCTGGCTTGGCGAAGTGCCTCGTTGGCATCGCGCAACCGCAACTGTTCGTCCTTGAGGCGCTTTGAGTTTTCGGTGAGCAGCTGGTTCTTCTCTTTAAGCAACCTTTGGAGCCTGATGCGACGCCGCAGGTTGTAGAAGGCAAAGACGAAGAGCAGCGCCATAACGATGAACGACACCGCAGCGACAATCAGGAGCGTCAGGTTGCGCCTCGATTCCTCCTCGAGCCGGCTGCGGGTGGCATCGTTCAGTTCAGTCATGAATGAGTAGAACGGCTGGCGGATGCGGTCGGGATAGTCCTGCTGCATTCTGACCAGGGCCGAAAGGAAGCGGTTGGCAATGTCGAGCTCACCATATCGGAGGGCGACCTGCTCGACATAGATGAGCAGCGGCGTCACACGGCTCACGTTGCGCAGGCTCGCGACCACATAGCGCGTCAGGTACTCCACTTCGTCCTGCTCGTTGTTGCTCACATAGAGCGAGAGGAGTCCCGCCTCGCCACAAAGGAGCGCATACCAGGGGTCTTCGGGCGACATCTGGTCGATGGTGCGCTTCAGTTCCTCCACCAGTGCTGCCTTGCGCTCATTGTCGGTCTCCTTCCACACCTTGGCATGCACCTGCAACGGCATCGGCACGCGGCCGCCCAGTTCAAGCACCGAGTCGGCATAAGCCTGACCCATCGGGTCGGGGTTGGGGGTATTGAGGAAGATGGCACGCGAATTCCAGTAGTCGATCGTCTCCAGGTAGTATTGGAGTCGCTGGTCGAAGGTCATGTCGAGCGTCGAAAGGGCATCGAGCGCCTCGCGTCCCTGTTCGAAGAAACCGATGCAGTTGTAGAGATGTGCAGCCTGCAGGTAACAGTCGGCCTCCCATTGCGGCTTGCCGTTGCGCCTTGCAATCTCGAGATTCTTCTGGACGTAATATTCGGTCGAATCGACGTCGAACTCATAGTAAAGTTCCGTGATGAGCTTGTAATGATAGAAGCGGGCCTCGTCACTACCGGCACTCGCTGCCTTTCGCTTATAGTCGATGAGTTTCTTTTCCTGTATCTGATGGTAGCTTTCGCTGCTGTCGAGGGCGGTGACAAGCCGGTCGAAACATTCGCTGATGGCAGGCGGTGCACAAGGCTTCGGGCGGCAGGACGCTACCGTCAGCAGCATCGTCGCAACAGCAAGGCTTCGAACGTAATGGAGTATGTTCATGATGGCTTCGATTGTAAAGACTATCGCTCCGCCGTCGGTCGGCGAAAGCGCGATTCGGGTTTACAAAGATAGGGATATCTTCGTAGAGAATGGGTAAAAGCGCTTGAACTTTTGTCGATGATGTCGTTTTTTCATCCGGTTTGTCCAGTCAGCTTGCCAATATGTAAATATTTCTGCGGTTCTCTTGTTTATTTGGACGAAAAGCATTATCTTTGCCCCCGAAAACTTCATAAAACACTATCTGACCGAAATGAAAAACGTAAATTCACTTGTTTGCGCCGCAATCCTATGCTTGACCATGATGTGCGGATGCACGAAACGCCAGGACATCAAGTTCGGTGACCCATTTATCCTTGCCGCTTCGGACGGCAAGTACTATATGTTCGGCACCTCGCTCGCCGATGGCTTCGAGGCATACAGTTCGGACAACCTGATGGACTGGACCTCCTGCGGCCGCGTCTATCAGGGTGCCAGGGAGGGACAATGGAACCAGGACTGCTTCTGGGCTCCCGAGGTCTATGAGCGCGGAGGGAAATACTATATGTTCTTCAGCGCCAACGACCGCAATAATCCCACCCACGAGGGAGAGAACTTCAAGATTGGCGTGGCTGTCGCCGATTCGCCCACGGGACCCTTCACCGACCTCTACAACCGACCGGTGTTCAATCCGCCCTACCCCATCATCGATGCCAACGTATGGTTTGACGACGCGACGGGACGCTGCTACCTCTACTTCTCGCGCTGCTGCTACAAGCACCCCGTGGAGAGCGACGTCGCCACCTGGGCTCGCAACGAAGGTCTGTACGACGCCATCGAGGAGAGCTGGATCTACGGCGTGGAACTGATGCCTGACTTCAGCGGCGTGATCGGCGAACCCCAGCTGCTGCTGCAACCGCCCGTGCACCTTGCCGACCCTGCCACCGAATGGGAGAACCGCTCAGTGCTCGCCCATGAGGCAGGCCGACGCTGGAACGAAGGCTCGTTCGCCATCCGCAACGACAGCCTCTACTACATCATGTACTCGGCCAACTTCTTCGGCAGTTCGAACTATGCCGTGGGCTATGCCACGGGACGTTCGCCCCTCGGACCTTTCACCAAGGCTGCCGAGAACCCCATCCTGCAGGCCGATGTGGCGCAGGGCGGACACATCACGGGCACGGGCCACAACATGGCGTTCCGAAGCCACCGGGGGGAATGGCTGACCGTCTATCACGGCCGCACCCTGGAGCAGCCCGACGAGCGCGTGGTGTTCATCAGCCCCATCGAGATCAACGCGTCGGGCCGACTCGTGATACATCATTCCGACAAGCTCACCCTTAAACCACAAACCCGAGAATGAGACAACTCATCGTCGCCATCCTGCTTGCCCTCACGGGTGCCCTCGTCACCCAGGCAGCTGCCCAACAGCCCCTACGCTTCACGCAACAGGAGCAGCTGACGTTCCGCCACCTCGACATCCTCGACGGCCTGAGCCAGAACACCGTCAGCTGCCTGCTGCAGGACCGCCAGGGCTTCATCTGGCTGGGCACGAAGGACGGCGTGAACATCTACGACGGCAACGAGTTCCGCGAGCCCTTCACCGCCGACGGAGCACATTGCAGCTTCGTGCGTGCCCTCTTTGAGGACGAGGACGGCATCATCTGGATAGGTTCGGAAGTGGGACTGTGGCGCTACGACCCCGTGGCCGAGGAACTGCTGCCCCTGAGCCGCATCACCGAGGGCGAACCGAGCATCACCCACCCCGTCTGCCAGATACAGAGCGACGCGACGGGCACGCTGTGGATATGCGTCGATGAAGAGGGCATCTACCGCTTCGACCCGAAGAGCCGACAGCTGGAACTGGTGTACGACAGCCATCAGCTGGGACGCAGCATCCTGTGCATGGCCTTCGGCACCAACCGCATCTGGGTGGGCACCTTCGGCGGAGGTCTGTTCTATTCGGACGACGAACTGCAGAGCCTGAAGCCCTACACCTGCCCCGACGGACGCAACCCGATGCCCGACTGCTCGGTGTCGCGCCTCGCCTTCCGACACGGTCTGCTCTACGTTGCCACCGAACAGATGGGACTGAGCGCCATCACCCCGCGCACAATGGAGTACCGCGAGGTGTTCGGCCACGACGAGGAGGGTCGCCGCCCCTTCGTGCGCGACATCATGTTCCAGGACGACGACGTGTGGATGTGCACCGAGAACGGCCTCTACGTGCTCAACATCACCACAGGGCAGGTGCAGCACTATTTCCACCAGGGACAAGACGCCTATTCGCTGTCGGACAACGCCCTCTACTGCATCCTCGCCGACCGCGACGGTGGCATCTGGATAGGGTCGTACTTCGGCGGCGTGAACTACCTCGACACGTCGAACCGCGCGTTCGAGAAGTTCTATGCAGGACGTGACGGCAGCGACTGCACGGACTGCGTGTGCGCGAAATACGCCAGGACACCCACGGACGCATCTGGATAGGCACCGAGGACGAGGGTCTGAACGTGCTCGACCCCTCGACGGGGAAGGTGACCTTCGTGGAAGCCAGCAACCGCTTCCGCAACGTCCACGGCCTCTGCTGCATCGGCGACGAGCTGTGGGTGGGAACGTTCAGCAACGGCCTGCACATCATCGACGTGAACACCTGCCGCCAGCTGCGCAGCTACGACTGCTACGACGGTTCGGGACTGCCCAGCAACAGCATCTTCTCGATTATCCGCACCCGTCAGGGCGAAATCTACCTGGGCACCATGTCGGGCGTGGCCGAATACGACGTGCGGAGCCGACGCTTCGTGATGACACCCGGACTGGAAGGAACCTTCGTCTATAACCTCTTCGAGGACCGCGACGGCACCCTCTGGGCTGCCACCTATTCGGCAGGCCTCTTTGTGCGCAAGGCGGGCGAAGAGCACTGGAAGCAGTACCTGCACAGCGACGGCGAGGCGCGCTCCATCCCCAGCAACATGGTCTATGGCACGATGCAGGACTCGAGGGGCACCCATTGGATCTACACCCAGCAGGGCCTCTGCCGCTTCGACGCTCGCACCGAGACCTTCATCCCCGACAGCCTCTACACGGTGGCCCTGCCCAAGGGCGTGGTCTATCAGCTGATCGAGGACACGCACGGCACCTACTGGACCACCACCAACGGAGGCCTCTACCGCATCAATCCCGCAACCGCCGAAATCAGCCGATTCACGACCAGCGACGGCCTGTCGTCGAACCAGTTCAACTACAGTTCGAGCCTCATCACCGAGGGCGGCACCATCTATGCGGGCACCATCGGGGGCATGATACGCTTCAACCCCAACCAACTGGTGGGCACGCGCCGCCTGCCCAAACCCCTGGTGGCCAACGTGTGGGTGTTCAACCACCGCCTGTCGCCGCAGGACGACCAGGCCGTGATCGACCGCTCGATCTGCTTCCTCGACCGCATCGAACTGGCTTCGGACGAGAACACGCTGACCCTGGGCGTGGTGGTTCCCAGCTTCAACACCGCCGAGACCCACCAGCTGAAATACCAGCTCGAGGGCTTCGACACCGACTGGCGCTACCTGCTGACGCGCAGCGAACGCATCTCGTACGCCAAACTCCCGCCGGGCAAATACACCCTGCGCCTGGCTGCCTTCGACCGCAAGAACGAGAAGGAGGTGAACGAGACTCGGTTCCAGATCGTCATCCGAAAACCCTTCTATCAGACCATCTGGGCGTGGTGCATCTACATCGGGCTGCTGCTGGGCCTGCTGTGGGCGGGCATCTACTTCTTCCGTGCTCGCAGCCGCGAACGCATGCTGCAACAGATGCGCGACTACCGGCAGAACAAGGAGCGCGAACTCACCCGCGCGAAGATTGACTTCTTCACCAACGTGGCGCACGAGATACGCACGCCGCTCACCCTCATCAAGGCTCCTCTCGACGTGCTGCTGTCGCAAAAGCAGAAGTTCGAAACAGCCGTGCGCGACGACCTCGACGTGATGAGCCTCAACGTGAACCGCCTGCTCCTGCTGGTGAACCAGCTGCTCGACTTCCGCAAGATGCAGGAGAGCAAGGTCGCGCTGCGTCCGCGCCTCACTAACATCAACCAACTGGTGGAGGAGCTCAACCGGCGCTTCACGCCCGCCATCGAGGCAGCAGGACGTGTGCTGCTCATCGACATGCCCAAGGATGCCCCCGTTATGGCAAGGGTCGATCCCGAGGCCATCACCAAAATCGTCAGCAACCTGCTGACCAACTCGATCAAGTACGGCGAATCGTACATCAAGCTCAGCCTGACGTGTGACCAGGACACCTTCCGCATCGATGTGGCCAATGATGGGGAACTCATCAGCAAGAGCGACCGCGAAGCCATCTTCAACCTCTTCAACCGCGCCAACGCCTCGCACGTGCATCCCGGTACGGGCATCGGCCTGTCGTATGCACGCCAGCTTGCCGAAATGCATGGCGGCACGCTCGACGTCGTCGATTCGGACACCGAGAACATCTTCGCACTCATCGTCCCGCTCCGACTGGACGAAAAGGCCGAACCCGACAGCCTGCCCGACGAGAAGGTGCAGCAGCCCGAGCTGACGTCGCTCGTACCCAACACGCAGCGCGAAGTGGTGCTCCTGCTGGTGGACGACAACGTGGAACTGCTGGACTTCATGACCAAGCGCCTGACCGCCAACTCGCACTACCGCGTGCTGACCGCCGAGGACGGCGTGAAGGCCCTGCAGGTGATCGACAAGGAGTATGTCGATATCGTGATCACCGACCTGATGATGCCCAACATGGACGGACTGGAACTGTGCAGCCGCATCAAGGGCGACGTGCACTACTGCCACCTGCCCGTGGTGCTGCTCACCGCCAAGACCGAGGTGGAGGACAAGATCAAGGGCCTCGAGATGGGCGCCGACGCCTATGTCGAAAAGCCCTTCAACATGGACTATCTGCTGGCCACCATCGGTTCGCTGATGCGCAACCGACAGCAGATCTACAACCGCTTCACCAACAATCCCGTCGTGCCGCCCACCTCGGCACAAGGCACCATCTCGAAGATGGACGAGAAGTTCCTCATCAAGCTCGACAGCCTGATACAAGCCAACTTCCACAACCCCGACTTCAACATGGACAGCATCGTCGATGAGATGGGCCTGAGCCGTTCGGCGTTCTACCGCAAGATCAAGAGCCTGTCGGACATGTCGCCCAACGAATACATCCGCATGCTGCGCCTCCGCAAGGCTGCGCAACTGCTGGCCGAAGGCGAAAGTTCGGTGTCGGAAATCTGCTACCAGGTGGGCTTCGGCACTCCCTCGTATTTCAGCAAATGCTTCCAGAAACAGTTCGGGGTGTTGCCGAAGGAGTACGGGGAAAAACACAGGGATAGTTTTAGGGATATTAAGGGATAATAAGGGATATTTGGGGATTGTAAGGGACGTCACCTTTGCCTGGATGAGTTTGGAGCTGAGATAGCATTCGAGACCCAAAAACAATCGTCCCTAAATATCCCTTAATATCCATAAAATCCCTTAGAATCCCAAATTATCCCTTAGAATCCCTAAAACATTTGTCCCTTCATATCCCTTAAAATCCCTAAAAATCCCTTAGAATCCCTAAGAATCCCCACTTTTGTCCCAGAAACTGCAATAAATTGACCAAAATCCCAATTAGCCGATTTGAGCGGTTATTTGGGATTTTTTTTGTATCTGTTCTGCCCTTTCGTTCCTATCTTTGCCCCGTAAAAACAGCGAAAACTCATAATTCAATACTAAAAACAGATTCAAGTGAAACACGTTACAACACACAGAACATCCATTCTGGCGGTTTTGCTTATGTTGCTTTTCGTCCCGGTGACCCTGGCACAGAAGATCAGCGTGAGCGGTACCGTCGTCGATGTTGACCACGAGCCCCTCATTGGAGTGAGTGTTGTGGAGGTCGATAACAGCACCAACGGTATGTCGACCGACCTCGATGGAAAGTTTACGCTCAACGTGGCACCCAATGCCAGGTTGTCGGTGTCGTACATCGGCTACGAAACCAAGATCGTAGAGGTGAGCGGCAAGACGCAGCTGATGATCACCCTCGCCGAGGACCGCAAGACGCTCGACGACGTCGTGGTGATCGGTTACGGTACGCAGAAGAAGGCCGACCTCACGGGAGCCGTAGCTGTGGTGAGCATGAAGGACGCGAAGAAGAATTCGCCCACCAACATCGGCGAGATGCTGCAGGGCCAGGTGCCCGGCGTGAGCGTTGCCACCAGTTCGGAACCCGGTTCGATGGCCAACGTGCGCATCCGTGGCATCGGTTCGTTCTCGAGCGTAGGTCCCCTCTACGTCATCGACGGACTGATCGTGAACGATGTGAACCACCTCAACCCTTCGGAGATCGAGAACATGCAGGTGCTGAAGGACGCATCGGCAGCCGCCATCTACGGTGCCCGTGGCGCCAACGGCGTCATCCTCATCACCACCAAGAAGGGCAAGAAGGGTGCTCCCACACTCGACATCAACGCCAACTGGAGCCTCGCAGGCATGCCCAAGAAGATCGACGTGATGAACTCGATCGACTTCCTGCAGTACAACGAACTGGCCTACCTCAACTCGGGCGTGGCCTGGCCGGCACAGGGCTGGAGCGAGGACCACATCGGACAGTACATCCCCAACACCGACTGGCAGAAGGCCAACTTCCAGACAGGCTTCACACAGGACTATAATATAATGTATAGCCAGGGTTCGGACAACGTGAACATGGCTGTCGGCCTCGGCTGGATGGACCAGACCGGTATCATCGAAGGCCCCGACTACAGCCGCTTCACCGCCCGCGTGAACACCGACGCCACCTACAAGTGGCTCAAGATAGGCGAGAACCTGACCTACCAGCACACCAACACGATGAACACCAACGGCGGCTCGTTCGCCAATGTGCTCTCGATGCCCACGGTCATCCCCGTCTATGATCCCTTCGAGCCCACCCAGCGCGGCGGCTTCGGCTACGGTAGCGCCGACTTCCCGACCTATTCGACCAACCCCGTCGCCAACCAGAAGAGCTTCCGTTCGGAGCACTGGAACGACCGCATCATCGGCAACTTCTTCGCCGAACTCACCCTCTTCGACCACCTTACCTACAAGCTGAATGCCGGCCTTGACGCCTGGTGGGGTCGCAGCAAGAACCGCAACAACTGCTACACGATGCGTATGGCTTCGGGCGAGACACGTTACCAGGACGTGCTGACCGAGGACCGCGACAGCCGTGTGACAATCCTCATCGAGAACACGCTGAACTACACCCAGAGCTTCGGCAAGCACAATGTCAGCGCCCTGGTGGGCTACACCACCGAGGACGTGCGCTGGAACTACCTGCGTGCCGAGGGTTACAACCAGCAGGTGCCCGGACTGTGGCAGATCGCCCTCGTGGGCACTCAGAACAACATGTATGGCGTCGAGAACGAGCGCCGCATGATCTCCTACCTCGGACGCGTCGATTACAACTACGCCGAGCGCTACCTGCTCCAGTTCAACTTCCGTTCGGACGGCTGCTCGAAGTTCGGTCCCGAGAATCGTCGCGGCTACTTCCCCTCGGTTTCGCTCGGATGGAAGATCAACGAAGAAGCCTTCTTCGAGCCACTGCAGAGCACCGTCAACCTCCTCAAGCTGCGTGCCAGCTGGGGTACCATCGGCGACATGCAGGCCCTGGGCAACTACGACTACATCCCCAGCATCGACCACAGCGGACCCTATGAGGGCCTGTATGCAGTGTTCGGCCCCAGCGGCAACGAGAACGTGCACTACGGAGCCACCCAGTCGGCACGCGTGAACGTCAACCTCGGTTGGGAGAGCAAGACCACTACCAACATTGGTGCCGACTTCGAGATGCTCGGCAACCGCCTCTTCGGTTCGGTGGAGTGGTTCAACTCCAAATCGACCGACCTGCTCTTCAACATCAAGACTGCCTGGGCCACCGGCACCTCGACCCTCTGGACCAACTTCGGACGCATGACCAACAGCGGCTTCGAGGCAACCCTCGGATGGCGTGACCACAAGGGCGACTTCGACTACTCGTTCAGCGCCAACGTGACAGCCCTGAGGAACAAGGTGAACCGTCTGGGCGGCGACGACTTCTACGACTCGTGGCACAGCCGCACACAGGTGGGCCGCTCGATCGGCGAGTTCTACCTGATCCAGTTCGACGGCATCTTCCAGTCGATGGACGAAGTGTATGAGCACACCACCACCCTTGCCGACGGCTCCGTGAAGGTGATTCAGCCCAATGCCAAGCCCGGCGACGTGCGTTACATCGACGCCGACCAGGATGGCGACATCGACGCCGACGACCGCGTGTTCAGCGGCAGCCCGCTCCCCAAGTGCGAGCTTGGCGTGACGATGAACCTCAGCTGGAAGGGCATTGACTTCAGCATGTTCTGGGCCGGACAGTTCGGCAACAAGATCTACAACGGAGTGCGTCAGGCAACGCTCAACTACAACGTCGACAACCTGCCCACCGACGCCATACCGTGGACCTGGGATCATCCTTCGACCGAATTCCCACGCATGTATGCCAACGCCACTTCGAACAACATCGCCTACTGCGACCGCTTCCTCGAGGACGGCACCTTCTTCCGCCTGAAGAACATCCAGCTCGGCTACACCCTGCCCCAGGCGTGGACCTCGCACATCTTCGTGAAGCGCATCCGTGCCTTCGTCAGCGGCAGCAACCTGCTCACGTTCACCAAGTACAAGGGCTACGACCCCGACATCATCTGCACCAACGTCTTCGAACAAGGGTACGACGGCGGTCAGTTCCCTTCGGCCAAACAGGTCAACTTCGGTGTTCAGGTCAACTTCTAATCACTTAACATAAAACATCCAAGACAAATGAAACGATATATTCCTGCATTTCTTTTGGGCATTGTGGCGCTGGGCGGTGCCTCATGCAGTGACAGCTGGCTCGACCTGAACAACCCGAATGTGGAGTCGTCGGAGACGTTCTGGCTCACTGCCGAACAGTACGACCAGGGCCTCTCGGCCGCCTATTCCACCTGGCGTCGCCCGGGATATTTCAGCCGCTGGTTCCAGATACACGCCCTGCTGCGCAGCGACGAGGGATGGAGCGAAAGCCCCAACCAGGAGTTCCAGGCCGATGCCAACTTCATCATGGACTCGTACAACTACGACGGCAACGAAGGCCTGTGCCTCCCCTGGGAAGCCTTCTACAACAGCCTCTACTACGTCAACCAGGTGATCGACAACATGAACGGCAAGGGCAAGGCGCTCTTCAGCGAAAAGGAAGCCAACGAGATCCTCGGACAGGGCTACTTCATCCGTGGCGTAGCACATTGGGCCATCGCCGCCATCTACGGCAAGGGTCCCATCCAGACCAGTTCGATCGAGAACGGCCCCATCGGCAACCAGATAGAACTCTACCAGCAGGCCTTGGCCGACTTCCAGGCTGCTGCCCCATTGCTCCCCATCAGCTGGGAGCCCCAGGAGGTGGGACGCGTCACCCGTGGCGGCGCCTACGGCATGGCAGCCAAGATGTCGATGCAGCTGGCAGGCATGTTCAGCCATCGCCCCTGGTCGGACTACCAGGATGCCGCCAAGGCGAAGGAGTACTGGCAGGAGGCCAAAAAGAACATCGAAAGCGTGTTTGCCCTCAACCACTACCGCCTGATGGACAACTGGATGGACAACTTCACCGAGTCGAACGAGAACAACGCCGAGTCGCTCTTCGAGATCAACTTCAAGGACGGCCTCATCAACGGCAAGGAGGTGGGCAACCAGCGTCCGAAGTTCATGGGCCTCTACCTCTCGGACGGTACGGGAGCCTGGAACGACGGTTCGAGCCGCGACTGGCTGCTCTCGGAGTTTGACAAGGAGCGCGACAAGGACGGCAACATCGACATGCGCAAGTTCCACACCCTGTTCTACTACAGCGATGCCGAGCCCCAGACCGCCACTGCCAACTACTACGGCAAGACCTGGCCCGAGTGGGATTCGTCGGAGCACTTCGCCCACGCCTGCTACTGGAAGAAGTACACCAGCGTCGAGACCGACAACAAGGCCGAGGACTACTCGAGCGGCGCCAACCTGCGCGTGCTGCGTCTGGCCGACGTCTATCTGATGTATGCCGAGGTGCTCAACGAACTCGACGGCGACCGCACGATGGCCGTGGAGTACATCAACAAGGTGCGCCGCCGCGCCAACATGCCCGACCTGCAGCCTGCCCTCTATTCGACCTACAACACCCTGCTCGACCAGCTCCGCCACGAGCGCCTCGTCGAACTCTGCGGCGAGTGCACACGCTGGTTCGACCTCGACCGCTGGGGTGACATCCACACCCAGGAAGGCATCAACCAGCTGTCGATGCGCGACGAGGACTTCAAGAGCTACCGCCTTGGCATCAGCCACCTCTGGATGATTCCCAACCACGAACTTTCGCTCTTCGAAGGTCTGACACAGAACCCAGGTTATTAATCTATTATAAACAACACTTCGATGAAAAATAGAATGAAAACGATCCTCTTGGCGTTGCCATTGGCGGCCTGGGTCATCGCGCTGCCTACGGCGATGGTAAGCTGCGCCGACATGAGCGGCGACGGCATCGACTCGATAGTCTGGACGGGCAGCATCAACCCCGAAAACGCAAGTTACCGCAACCCCGTGTGGGAGCCTTCGCTGGCCGGAGGAACCATCCTGAAGGGAAGCAGCCGCTTCGTAGCCATCTCGGCCGAGACACAGTGGGCTACGGGACTCACCTACCACTGCCCCGCCATCATGAGCACCGACCTCTCCGACTGGTCGTTCTCGCAGGAGGCCTTCAACGCACCCCTCATCAGCGACTCGCTCGCCAGCATCAACAGCCTTTCGGCCGACTTCGCCAAGACGGTAGCCAATGCCAACTACTGGTTGTTCTATGGCTACGGCGACAACACCATCGGCGCCGCCTCAGCCTCCTATGCACAGGGTCCCTACACCGACCTGGGCGTCTTCCTCACCGCCGAGGAACTGGGCGTGACGACGCTGCGCGACCCCTTCTTCCTCGTAGCAAGCACCAACTTCTATGTCTGCTACACCACCGAGGCAGGCACCTACCTGCAGAAGGTCACCATCCGTCGCGGACGCATCCCGACCACGAGCGGCGAGCCCAAACTCATCGCAGGTCCTGCCTTCTCGGACATCGCCCTCTACCGCGTCAGCGGTTCGCAGGTCTATCTGTTCGGCAACGTGGGTGACGAGGTGCGCTATGCACGTGCCGACAACATCAACGGTCCCTATCTCGACAAGAGCGGCAACGACGTAGCCACGGGCAGCCAGGGCGAGCCTTTCATCGCCGGCACCGAGCAGTACGTCCATCCCGAGAACGTGCAGCGCCTGTTCCCCTCTTCGACCGAAGGACTGCTCTACGTGGCCTTCAACGCCACACGTGCCGACAAGCCCAGCCTTGGCAGCGGATTTGCCCGCAAGCCCCTCTTCATCAACCCGGTTCGCCTGGGTGAAGACGGCTGGTTCTCGGAGGTGTCTCATCCCGTCGAGGGCTGGACTTCGCCCCTCTACGAACTCTAATCCTTTTGTCCATCTTTTTATCGGGGGGAAGGAGCCCTGCAAATTCCCCCTAAATTATTTACTTCATAATATCATTAAAACAACATGAAAAGATTTTTTACTCTCTTAGTGGCCAGCGGTGCCATGGCACTCAGCGCCCAGACCATCATCGAAATCGACCAGAACCTCGCAGGTGACTATGCCGCAGGTGCAGAGATCGACTGGGACAACGACGGTCTGAAGGAACTCTATTTCGGCGGTCTGCCACAGTGGCAGGTCGATGGCCAGGACCTCGGCACGATGTTCGAGGACGAGGAAGGCAACGAAGTCTTCGTCAACCGTACCGCCTGGAAGCTCAAGTGGGACGGCACCAAGTACGTCAAGACACAGGTCAAGATGCTCACGGGTGTGCGCTCATCGGTTATCCCCGCCGACTTCAATGGCGACGGCAACATCGACCTCTATCTCGCTTCGGGCGGTGATGCATGGTCGGACAACGGCATCTACCTCAACGACGGCGCCGGCAACTTCACCAAGTGGGACGCCTTCAAGGTTTACGACCGTGAGGGCAACGAGCTCAACTGGCTGCCCCGTACCGCTTCGGTAGGCGACTTCAACGCCGACGGTCTGCTCGACATCGTGGGTGCCGGCTGGTGGCTTTCGTCGGACGTCAACGCTGGTGGCATCATGAACTGCGGCGTTCTGATCAACGAGGGCAACGGCATCTATCGCCAGTATTGCGAAGACCTGATGGGCAACGGTGACTTCACCTATGCCTTTGCTCTTTGCATCGTTACCGCTACCGACCTCAACAACGACGGCTATGCCGACTTCATGGTACAGGGCAACGTCGACAATCCTGCCGACCAGAACACCGAGGGACTGGGCCGCACCATGCGCGTCTATCTCAACCTGGGTGCCGAGACCGAGAAGGAGGACGTCGTGGCCTTCTACGACCTGGGTCTCAACATGGGCGAGCCTTCGCACAACTTCGGCAACGGCAACTTCGAGGTTGCTGACTTCAACAACGACGGCGTGAACGACATCTTCGTCACCGGCGAATCGCCTGACGATGCAGTCAGCGGTTGGGACTACTTCGGACAGCTCCTCCTCGGCCGCGTAGCCAGCGATGGTTCGGTAAGCTACACCGACGACCAGTCGTTCGTGGCTCGTGCCAAGGACATCCGTCCACTCAACGCCAACGCTTCGGGCACACGTGCCCTCGACTACAATGCCGACGGCTACTACGACCTCTTCCTCTATGGCTGGTGCCCCGAAGAGGGTACACAGGCTGGCTGGTTCCTCGCAGGTTCGGCTGCCGGTCTCACCACCAAGGAGAACATCCCAGGCGCTTCGGAGCAGGGTATCTTCTTCCTCGACTATGGTATAGAGAACGCCCTCAACGAGTGCTTCACCGGCTATCATGGCGATGCCCGCTACTTCGATCCCGAGAGCACCTTCGGCCGCAGCATGGTATTCACCAAGAACGCTTCTGCAGTGGGCGCACGTCCTGACGCTCCCACCGATGCCACAGTCACCGTGGGCGAAAACAACGAGGTAACCCTCTCGTGGAAGGCAGCTACCTCTTCGATGAAGAACGTGACCTACGAGTACTATCTCAAGAACAAGGCTACGGGCCTCTACTACACCGCTCCATTGTCGTTCGTAGGTGGTGAGAGAGACGGACAGCGCAAGGCCCTCCGCCAGGGCAACGCCTTCCTCTGCAAGAAAGTAAAGCTCACCTTGCCCGACGGCCTCTATGAGTTCGGCGTGCAGACCATCGCTGCCAACATGCAGGGTTCGGTCTTCACCGCTCCCCAGACCTTCACCATCGGCAATGCCGCCATCCAGACCATCGAGGCCGACGCTCGTCCAACGACTGTCTATAACCTGATGGGTCAGCCTGCCGAGGCTCAGGGTCTCTGCATCATAAATGGCCGCATCGTGCTCCGCAAGTAAAAAAATCAACTTTCGCAAAAGCGAAACTTGAGTAAACAACATCTATGGTCGCATAGTTCAAAATTATCAAAATCAAATCATATACTTCAATAATACACTTCAATGAATGATGCCTTTTGATAAACGTCGAATGTTTTTCATTTACGATTTTGAACTATGCGACCTTTTTTATAAGTAAATTATGTCCCGACATCCATTTTCCCTGCTCCTGATCGTGCTGTTCCAACTGCTCGTTGGAAACGGCGGCCTGAAGGCCCAGACCGTCATCAGGATGCCGATACAACAGAACCCTCCCTTCTCCGTCATCGCTCCCACCCTCTCCATCGTTCTGCCCGACGGTGGCATCACGCTCGGTGCCGATGTGGTAGTGACCGGAGGCAGTGGCAATTACTCCTATTCGTGGCTCGATGCCGACGGCCGGGTGCTTTCGACCGAGCCCACCCTGCGCGTCACCACGCCGGGCAACTACACGCTGCGCGTCAGCGACGAGTGCCAGTGCGAACTCCAGGTGACGTTCAGCCTCACTCCTTCGGCCCTCGCCAGTGTCTATACCTCCGAGGCCCTGCGCATCTATCCCAACCCCACCCATGGGGAGGTTTGGCTTAGCGCAAGGTCGGGCATCGTACAAATAGCCGCCATCGATATGCAGGGCCGTCTGCAGCGCGTTGCTGCATGTCCTCAGCAAGAGGAAATCACCCGATTTGACCTTTCCAAACTGCCAGCAGGCAGCTATATCCTCCAGTGCCGTCGCCAGGATGGCGCGTTGCTGGTGCAGACCATCCAGAAACTGTAACTTCTTCTTATCCACCGTCTATTCCGTTAGAAGTCATGAAATCACTCTATATATACATAGCAGCACTCTTCCTCTCCTTTGCCTTCGGCACATCGCTGGCCGAACGCAAGGTGAACTATGCCCGTGCCGACCAGAGCGTATCTTTCGAACTCGATTGGGGCCCATCGAACTACGGCACCATCCAGTGGCAGCAGTCGACCGACGATGGTGCCACCTGGCAGGACATCGCCGGAGCCACCTCGCCCACCTATTCCTTCCGCGCCACCACACCCGGACTCTATCGTGCCCATGTGGAGGGCGATCCCAGTTGCCCTGCCATCGAGGTTGAACGCGAACTGCGCCTCATCACCTTCGACTGCGATGTGGTCACCACTTCGGCCCATGAAGCCGAAATCGAGGTGTCGAACCTCAATCTCAACGGTGCCAACGTCGTGGAGTATGGCTACGCCGCCTCCCTGTCGGGATTGGGACGCAACTATCGCATGATGCCGCGCACCGCCACAGGCACCACATTGCCCGAAGGTGATCTGACGGTCGAGTGCCGTGATTTGCAGCCCAACGAGAAATACAGCATCCGTATCTACTTCATGACCGACGACGGTTCGCTCATCTTCGGCCCCGGCAAACTCGTCACCACACTGGCAGGTCTGCGTTGGAGCACCGAAGACTGGACCATCGAGCAGAATGCCGTCCAGGCACGTTTCTCGGTCACGCCAGCAAGCACACAGGTCACCAATGTCAAGTGCTCCTATGGCACTTCGGCCGACGATCTCCGCGAGGTGAAAGTCAACGACCTGGGCAGCAAAAAATACGCTTCGGCGATGATCTCTGGCCTGCAATCGAGCACCGACTATGTGATGCGCATTTCGGCCATGGTCGATGGCGAGGAGCAGGTGCTCACCCGCACCGTTCGCACCCGCACCGACTACAGCGGATACGAAGTCGACAAGACCGTGAAGCCCATCGCGCACAAGATCGTCTGGGACGAAACGAAGACGCTCCATCAGTTCAGCCCTGACGGCATCCACGTGGAGTATCCACGCATCTGCCGCGTCGATGACCAGCACCTCCTGCTCACCTACCATGGCGGTTCGACCGACCATTGGAAGCACAGCTATCTGCGCCATAGTTACGACAATGGTCAAACCTGGACCGACCCCGTCATCATCTACGATGCCGACAAGACCTTCCTCGGCAGCGGTTATTACCGCATCTGCAACCCCGAGATGACCCGTCTGCAGAATGGTTGGATCCTGCTCAGCGTTGTGGCCAATGCCAACCCCGAGACCAACTACAACTGCAAGGTGCTCACCTGCATCAGCAAGGACGGCGGACAGACGTGGAGCGACCCCGTCATCGTGGGCCGTGGACGAACCTGGGAACCGCAGGTCGTACAGTTGCCCGGTGGCGAACTCGAACTCCTTGTCAGCAGCGAAGCCGCCTGGTGGGGCACGAGCAACATCTACCAGGAGATCCTTTGCTCACGCAGCACCGACAACGGACAAACATGGACCGCCTACAAGCGTGCTGCCTACATGCCCCGCAAACGTGATGGCATGCCCGTCGGCACCGTCATGCAGGGCAACAAGGGCGTATGCTTCATCATCGAATGTGTCAACAACAACGTCTCGCCCTACATCGTCCATCGTGACCTCGACGGCGAGTGGGATGCCGCCGACTGGGATGGTGTCGCCGACAACGACCGCTGGCCGGCAGGTGCCTACGAAGGGTTCAGCGGTGCACCCTATGCCATCCAACTGCCCACAGGCGAATTTGTCACCATGGCCCACAATCATCAGACGGGTGACGTTTGGCAAACCAACCGTCCCTGCGTAGTGATGGCCGACAGCGAATGCCGCAACTTCGCACGCCGTCAGTATCCCCTCATGCAATGCGACCAGTTGCGTGGCACCGTCGGCGCCTACTACAACAGTTTCTTCCTCAAGGACGATGAAACACTTTGGCTCCTCGTCACCCGTGCCAAGTACGATGGCCAGACGCGTGTCGATAGCCAGATCATGATGCTCGAAGGAAAGATTGTTCCGCTTTAGACCCCCTCTAATCCTCCGTACCCCCTCTATCCCCCGAACAGCGGGGGCGGAATACCTGCTTAGGGGGAAGAACCAAGCCCCCGACAAATAAGGCCTCCCCCTAAGCAGGGGGACCGAGGGGGTCTCCTTTTAACTCGTATTAATCCCATATCACCCAATGAAACCCACTCGAACAATAGCCGCCCTCATGGCCCTCGGCTGCGCTGCTGCCCTGCAGGCCGCAGAACCAACTCCCGTCAGCACCCTTACCCTGATCACCCCTGGCAATCCAGCCACTACCTACCAACTCTCGGGACACGAGGGACAACTCACGGCATCCCCTTCTCCCGGACGTGACCAAAGGGAACAATCGCTGCCCGTCACCGTAACGCGCTGGGCACAAACACAGGCCGAAGGCGTTACCACCATCAGCGTGCGCATCACCGCCCTGCAGACGGTCTATTTCAACTACAGTGAACAACTGCTCCTCGATGGCATTCGCCACGACGATTGCGACTTCTATATGCCGGGATTCTGGTACCACAAGAACCTGCGTTCGCCCAAGGAGGCTCCATCGTTCCACACCAGCGACAGTTGGCAGGTACGCGAAGACCGACTGTCGGCTCCCCTCACCGCCATCTTCGACCAGCAGCAGGGACGTTACTACAGCCTTGAACGCACCAACACGGGAACCGACGACTGCGTGCTGCAGAACCTTTCGGGCGACGTCATCCTTTCGGGTCACACCTCGGTGGGCTCGGTAGGTTTCGCCAACATCGATGGGAAAGCTGCCCTCACGTGCTCCTTCCCTTATGTCGAGGCACCCAAGCGCTACATCCGCAAACTTACGTTGATCGACCCCATCCGCACCTTCCAGAAGCTCGAGAAAGGACAGACCGAAGAAGTGGTGTGGACGCTGCGTCAGGGCGAAGTTGCCGACTACTCCGACCTGGTGCACCAGGTGTGGGAGAACAGTTACTCAGCCTACGCTCCACAGCCTTTGGCCGATGCACCCTATGCCAACGACGACGAGGCCAAGGATGCCCTTTCGCCCTTCTTCATCGACAGCTACGTTGACAAGTTCGAACTGAAATACCTTTCAGGCATGACACTGCGTTGCGACGACTGTCTGCCTCATGGCGACTATCAGATCGGCTTCGTGGGACGCGTGCTGCTCAATGCCGTCAACGGCCTGGAATATGGCGAGGCACGTGGTCGCAAGGACATCGTCGATGTGGTGAACCGTGTGATTGAAAGCCACCTCACCCACGGCTTTGGTCCCGAAGGCTACTTCCTTGAGAGCGGTAACCTTGAACAAGGATTCTTTGACCCCGTACTTTCGATTCGTCGCCAGTCGGAGGGCATCTTCGCCATGCTCTACTACCTGCGCAACGAACAGCGCCAAGGACGTCAGCACCCCGAATGGGAGGCTCGCATACGCAAGGTTTGCGACAACCTCGTTGCCCTGCAGCAGCCCGACGGCTCGTTCCCACGCAAGTTCACCGCCGACGGCAAGACCGTCGATGCTTCGGGCGGAAGCACACCTTCGGTCACCGCACCGCTCGTCATGGCCTACCGTTACTTCAAGAAGGACAACCGCAAGTACCTCGAATGTGCACGTCGCAGCGCTGCCTATCTTGAGCGAGAAATCATCGACAAGGCCGACTACTTCTCGTCAACGCTCGATGCCAACTGCGAAGACAAGGAGGCTGCCCTGGCTGCCGCAACTGCCACCTACTACCTGACGCTCGTCACCACCAAGGCCGAGCACCAGCACTACGTCGATCTTTGCCGCAAGGCCACCTATTTCTGCCTGTCGTGGTATTACCTTTGGGATGTACCGTTTGCACAAGGTCAGATGCTGGGCGACCTGGGCTTCCATTCGCGCGGCTGGGGCAACGTATCGGTCGAGAACAACCACATCGACGTCTTCGTGTTCGAGTTTGCAGGCATCCTTCGTGCCATGGCACGCGAATGCAACGAACCACGTTTTGCAGCGATGGCCGACGTAATCCGCTCGTCGATGCTTCAACTCATGCCCGCTCCCGGTCACATGTGCGGCATCGGAAAGGCTGGTTTCTACCCCGAGGTGGTGCAGCACACCCATTGGGACTATGGTCGCAACGGAAAAGGCTTCTACAACGACATCTTTGCCCCCGGTTGGACCGTCGCCTCGCTTTGGCAACTGCTCAGCCCCAATCGTGTAGCAGAATATTTCGCAAAATAACTACACGTCCTATTAACTTCGAAAAAACACGTCAGTTACATTGTAATGACGGCTCACAGAAGACCTACAAGATGTACGTGAAGTAATTTATTATAGTCTGTCATTCCATTTTGAGGCGGGCGAAAGTGCATATATTTGACACTTTCGCCCGCATTTGTTTGTGTTCAGCAAGTTTATCGGGGAGTATAGCAAATGCTGTAAACGTAACGGAGATCGGGGTTTTCGAACGTGAGGAGAGGAAAGGGATTGGCGAGCAGGAGGTCGCGAAGCGCGTTTTCCTGGAGGTTGAGGATGCCTTTGATGACGATGGCCTTGATACGTATCTCGTTCTCGGCACGGTAGTCGAGTTGCTCTTCCACCAAATCATGGGCCGTATAAATCAACATTTTTGCGGCAAAAAACATTATAAAATTATCCTTCAATCGTCAAACAACCGATTGCACAAAAGCCAATTCCTCCATAATTCCTTGCAAACTATTTGAAAATAAGACAAAAATTGCTATCTTTGCCCCAAACAAATAATAATTAATCAGCAAAATTTGATACACTATGAGAGCTAACCTGGTTATTGGAGCTTATTCCATCGTCGCCTTGCTTGCAGCATGCTCGGGCAACGAAAAAACCGCCACCGAAGTGGCGGCGAAAGAAATAGCCTCGGGCGAAATATGGCCCGACAATCGTGGCGAACACATCAACGCCCATGGCGGAGGTGTAATAGCCTACGAAGGCACCTATTACTGGTACGGCGAACATAAGGCCGACACCACCAGCTCGGCCTACGTGGGCGTGACCTGCTATTCATCGTCGAACCTTACTGACTGGAAGTACGAGGGCGTGGCCCTTTCGGTGGTCGATGAACCTGGGCACGACATCGAGCGCGGTTGTGTGCTCGAACGTCCCAAGGTAATCTATTGCCCCACGACTAAGAAGTTCGTGATGTGGTTCCATCTGGAATTGAAGGGGCAGGGCTATGCACAGGCACGCTATGGTGTGGCCGTGAGCGACACGCCAACAGGTCCTTTCACCTTCCTGCGTTCGGGGCGTGTCAACCCGGGGCTCTATCCGCTTGGAATGACCGAAAAGGATGTCGCTGCTGTCGAAGCAATCCCAGCCAAAAGTGTCGAGAAGTGGTGGACCCCGACGTGGTACGATGCTATCGATCGTGGTCTCTTCGTGGTGCGCGACGCCAAGGCGCATAGCGATGGACGTCATGACCTGCCTGCCGGACAGATGGCGCGCGACCAGACCGTCTATGTCGATACCGATGGCCGTGCCTACCACATCTTTGCCAGTGAGGACAATCTGACACTGCATATCGCAGAACTCACCCCCGACTTTACTGCCCACACCGGTCGTTACGTTCGTGTAGCCCCAGCCGGACACAACGAGGCCCCAGCCCTCTTCCGTCGCGGAAACACCTACTGGATGATCACGAGCGGATGTACAGGCTGGGCCCCCAACGAGGCACGTATGTTTTCGGCTCCCAGCATCTGGGGTCCATGGACGCAGCATCCCAACCCCTGCCGAGGGCCGAAGGCTGAACTCACCTTTATGGGACAGAGCACCTACATCCTACCCGTCGCAGGCAAGGAGAATGCGTTCATCTTCATGGCCGACATCTGGCGCCCCAGGCATCCAAGCGATGCCCGCTACATCTGGCTGCCCATCACATTCGAAAACGACGTGCCTGTAGTCGAATGGAGGGACCGCTGGACGCTCGACTTCTTTGATTAACGAAGACGAATCACCTTTTTAGTGGTCTGGGTTCTCGGAGTAGTCGAAGTTTTCTGAGTGGCTTGTGATTTCTGAGTGGTCGGAGTTTTCTGAGTGCTCTGAGTTTTCTGATTATTCAGATTGCTCTGAGTACTCCGAGAATT
>JAEEGF010333899.1_pt1 | contig 42347 bp, 38 predicted proteins | sample 9134171 | NCBI WGS metagenome assembly JAEEGF01 (sample SAMN16246542, study PRJNA631951) | gut metagenome | biome: gut microbiome; feature: rumen; material: AP-attached | host: Bos | place: Iran: Karaj | collected 2018-10 | reverse complement strand
CCGATCCGTCGGGAAGCAAGTTCAAAGGCGGTCGAGCATATCATGCCGATGAGCTTGTCATAACGTCCCTTTTTCCTCCGGAAGAGGACATGCAGATTCAACTTCGCCAGGGCCTGCCGGATATCCTGATGGAAGAGGATGACGACGATGAGGAAGAGTGAATTGAAAACGTGCTGGAGCAGCCATACCACGGTGAAGAATTGCAGATGCTGGGCGATGCCGTAGAGGGCAAGCAGGATGATCAGGCCATTGAGAGCGGCCATTGCCCGTGTGCCGAGGACGAACCGTATCCCGTAATAGCACATGAGCGCCACAAGCAGGATGTCGACCAGATCTTCCCAGCGGAAGGATATTTGCCCCAGCGTGAATATCATGAATGTTCCCAGTCGGTAAAAAGCTCTGTGATCTGGAGGGCGTTGCGTGCGCTTTCGACATCATGGATCCTGTGATGGAAAACGCCGCGGGCTGCGAACAGGGCAGTGGCCGTCGCGGTGGCTTCGGTGCGCTGGCTGAGTTCCAGCCCCAGGAGGCTGCCAAACAGGCTCTTGTTGGAAAGCCCGAGCAGGAGCGGGCGTCCGAGATCTGTGAGGTCATGGATATGCGACAGGATCCGGCAGCAGTCGGCGGCGTTTTTGCCAAAACCGATCCCGGGGTCGAGCATGATATGCTCCTCGGGGAGCCCGGCATCGGTAAGGCGGCGCATTTCCCATTCGAAAAAAGACCGCAGCTGGTCGATGATGTCATCATAGGAGGGGCACTGTGCCGAGACAGGCGTCCCCGCGCCTTTGATGCAGTGCGTGAGCACGTAGCCGGGCCGGTACTGCGCAAGCACATCGACAAGCGCGGCATCGCGGGAGCATGCCGTGACATCATTGATGATATCGGCTCCTGCTTCCAGCGACGCGGCGGCCACGCCGGCGCGCCATGTGTCTGCCGAAAGGAGGTAAGTGAGGCCGGGCTCGGCTTGCCGGCGTCCATGCAGGCATCGGATCACGGGGAGGATGCGGTCCGATTCCGTTCCTTCGGGAGTGTCTGGTGCGCCTGGACGCGAAGAAGCTCCGCCGATGTCCAGAATGCGCGCACCCTGGCCGTGCAAAACGAGGGCGTGGGCGGCAGCTTCATCTGGACTGGCATGCCTGCCGCCGTCGTAGAAGGAGTCCGGCGTGGCATTGATGATGCCCCAAAGGGTAAAGCGGGAGGGGGTCCCCCCCTGAAGGTGGGGCGGCGCGGGGCAGAAAGCCCCGTTGCGGAGCATCCAGCGGCAGTCCATCAACGGGGATCTCCGCTTGGGGGCTGCTGTCCGTCATCGGCGCCTGCGCCATCCGCAGGCACATCGGAAAGGCTTGGAGCATCGCCGCCTGATGCGGGAGCGCCCTCTTCCTGTTCGATCCGGAAATCCTCGCCTCCGAACGGAGGCAATGGCTTGCCCTGCATGATGAGGTCGATGTCATCACCGGTGATCGTTTCCCGTTCGAGCAGGGCCTGGGCAACAGCGTGGAGCGTGTCGATGTGGCTCGTGAGGAGCTCGGTGCAACGCTGGCGGGCTTCTTCGATGAGGGATTTGATCTCGCCGTCGACAAGGCGGCTCATGTCATCGCTGACGTACTGGCTATGGCCCCATTCCCTTCCAAGGAACACTTCTTCTTCGTGTTCGCCCACCGTCTGCGGACCGATCTTGTCGCTCATGCCCCATTCGCAGACCATCTTGCGGGCCATTTTGGATGCGCGCTCGATGTCGTTGCCGGCGCCAGTCGTGATGTCGCCCATGATCAATTCTTCCGCGACGCGTCCGCCCAGGAGCACGACAAGGTTGTTCTTGAGGAAGGTGCGCGAATAGCCATGGCGGTCCTCTTCGGGCAGCTGCATGGTGATGCCCATGGCCCTTCCGCGGGGGATGATGGATACCTTATGCACCGGGTCGGTGCCGGGCAGGAGCTTGGCCGCGAGAGCATGGCCTGCTTCATGGTAGGCGGTGATCTTCTTTTCTTCTTCGCTCAAAATGAGGCTGCGCCTCTCCTTGCCCATGAGGACCTTGTCCTTGGCATATTCAAAATCTGCCATTTTGAGCTGGTCCTGGTTCATTTTAGCGGCCTGGAGCGCGGCTTCGTTGACAAGGTTCTCCAGGTCGGCGCCGGAGAATCCCGGGGTGCCTTTCGCCAGGACGCTGATATTGACATCCTTGGCAAGAGGTGTGCGGCGGGTATGGACTTCGAGTATGCGTTCGCGTCCGCGAAGGTCGGGAGTGGAGACGACGACCTGCCTGTCGAAGCGGCCGGGACGGAGCAAGGCAGGGTCGAGGACATCGGGCCTGTTCGTGGCGGCGATGAGGATGACGCCTTCGTTGGATTCAAAGCCGTCCATTTCGACGAGGAGCTGGTTGAGGGTCTGCTCCCTTTCATCGTGACCGCCGCCAAGACCTGCGCCACGCTGCCGTCCGACCGCATCGATCTCATCGATGAAGATGAGGCAGGGGGCGTTTTTTTGCCTTGCGAGAAGAGGTCCCTGACGCGTGAAGCACCGACGCCTACGAACATTTCCACGAAATCAGAACCGGAAATGGAGAAAAAGGGGACGCCCGCCTCGCCTGCGACAGCACGGGCCAGGAGCGTCTTGCCCGTTCCCGGAGGGCCGACGAGCAGGACGCCTTTGGGGATGCGTCCGCCAAGGCGCGTGAATTTTCGGGGATTCGAGAGGAATTCGACCACCTCGGCCAGTTCTTCCTTGGCTTCGTCTACGCCGGCCACATCGGCGAACGTGACCTTGGCAGTCTGGTTTTTATCCTGCAGGCGCGCTGTGGAACGGCCAAACGTCATGGCACGCCCGGCGCCGCCCTGCATCTGGCGTGCGAAATACATCCAGATGGCAAAAAAGATGAGCATGGGCAGCGAGGAAATGAGCAGCGAGAGGAGCAAGGGGCGCTCCTCAGGCGGCATGGCGGTCACTGTGACGCCTTTTTCCAGGAGCCTGGTGGTAAAATCGGCATCTTTGGGAGCGATGGTACGGTAGGACGGACCGGTTTTGGGCTGGACGGTGACGACGCGGTCCTGGATGGAGACTTCCTGCACCTGGCCGCTTTCGACCTGGGCGACAAAGGTGCTGTAGGGAATACTGCCATGCAGGGCATCATCGTTCTCGTTGAATACGCTGAACAGGGAGATCATGGCGACGGCTATGACGCTCCAGAGAAGAAAATTGCGTGAAAACTGATTCAAAGCGGCCTCCAGGCTGCTGCAGCAGGCGCATCGTCGGATTAAGTGTCAAAGTCTGGCATGCGGCATGGTAATCGCATACCTATCATATAAATCCATAATCAGGATTTGGCAATCATCAGAGAGCTTGTTTCAACCCATAAATAGGTATTTAATGCAAAAAACATGCCAGCAAGCACTGTGTTTCATTGCCACGGGCGGCTTTTTGACATATGAGAGGTGCTGCACCATCCAGATCGATCCGATGAGGAACGTACCGCCCATGTTCGTTGACTGCCATACCCACGTCTTCCACCCACGCATCGCGCAGAAGGCCATGCGGCAGCTTCGCGAGCATTATGGCATCCCCTGCCGCTGCCAGGGAACGCCGGAAGATCTGCTGGAACGGGAGCGCAAGGCAGGGATAGAGCACTGCATCGCCCTGTGCGCCGCGACCAGCGCCGCACAGGTGCGCCCCTGCAATGCCTACGCCGTCCAGCTAGAAAAGTCCTGCCCGCAGATCACCGCATTCGGCTCGATCCACCCCGACTGCAGCGAGTGGAAAGAACAGCTCGATCTCCTGAGGCAGAACGGGATCCGCGGGATAAAGCTCCATCCTGATTTCCAGGGATTCCGCCTGGATGACCCCCGCCTGCTGCCGATCTTCGAAGAAGCCCAGGATGATTTTATCTTTTCCATCCATATCGGGGACAAGAATCCACCGGCACTCAATCCATCCTGTCCCTTCAAGCTCGCAGCCATCCTCAAAGCATTCCCAAGGCTGAAGGTGGTGGCCGCGCATCTTGGCGGATACTGGCAATGGCAGTATTCCCTCGAAGTCATCGCCGGAAAGGATGTCTGGCTCGACACCTCATCATGCATGCAGGATATGCCGCAGGATGTCCTGTCCGCGATATTGAAGAAGCACCCGCGCGAACGCCTGCTGTTCGGTTCGGATTATCCCATCATGGATCCGGGAGATGACCTGGCCTTGCTTGAGCAGCGCACGGGCTTTCATGATGATGCCCTTGAAGAAGTCCTTTCCAATGGTTCCCGGATGCTTTTTGGCCATGCATGATCAGGGCAGGGAAGAAGCGATGGCCCCTCCCAGATCTTGCACGAGGAGGGACAGCGAAGCGACCAGGCCATCATAGCCGCTGCCTGCCGCGCAACGCTTTGCAAAACTCCCCGTCTTTGATTCCTTCCCGTCTTCCAGCAGCGCCCAGCCGGCATCGATGACCGCAAAGCCGCCCGGCTCGCCTTCGAAGGAGCGTATCTCAAGGCGCAGTTTCGGTCCGTCGGGCGTGCCTGCCTGCCAGGGGACGGCGGATATGCCATGTCCGGAAAGGGAAGCAGCGGCGACGCGAGCGATGCCGAGTGCCAGATCTTCTCCCCACCTGTCATAATCGCTGACGGTGATCTTCGTGACGCCCCCGGACCGGGTGACGATCTGCGCCCGGTCCAGGTATCCGGGGAGCAGCACGGGCATGACGGTAAGGCGTGTGCGGGACCGCGCAGCAGCAGGGGATGGCTCCGATGCCGTGAGGACATAGTAGCGGGGGGCATCTGCCTGCGTTGTGGAGCCAGGCATGGAGCAGCCGGTCAGAAGCATCATCACGAAGGTGGCGAGGGAGAGGGTCTTTATCATTCTTTCCTTCCAAAAATGAGGGAATTTGGCTTGACATTCAGAAGAACGGCGAGATCAGAAAGGGCCTTGGCCGTTTTGCGCAGGGCTTCAAGGGTCTGACCGAATTCGATGACGATGGCGGAGTCAGCGCTGAAGACTCCGCGGGCGGAGCGGGAACTTTTGCGCATCTCTGCAAAGGTCGCTTCAGCTTCTTTTATCCCCTTGCGCGCCTCATCGAGCAGGGCAGTGGCGCTCGTGATCACCGATCCCGTGCTGTCAAGAGCCGATCGGGCCTGGACCGTGGCAGCATGCAGGTCTTTTTGCAGGGAGAGGGCCAGGGCATCGTAGCTGCCCATAGTCTTGACCGCCTTGTCCGAAGTGCTCGCCAGATCGCCCTTGGCAGAGTGGGCAAGCTCATCAAAGCTGGCCAGGGCCACCTTGAGTGACTTCTGGACGGTGGCGAACTCCTGCAGCTGCACCCGGGCTTCATTGCTGGTCGCGGTCAGGCTGGAAACAAGGCCGGAAATGTCTGTCTTGTCGAACTGGTCCCCCAGATGCTTGATGCCATTCACGATATCCATGAGCACTTCCTGGAGGGGGATGTTTTCGAGGGCGGCCATGGCGCTGTCAAACGAGGACAGCTGCGTGGGGATCTGCGGAGAGCCCTTGTAGGGAGGCAACGAACCAGGCTGGATGGGGTCGGCGTTGGGATACATATCCATCTCGACGCAAAGCTGGCCTGTGAGCATGCTGGAAATGCCCAGCCTTGCCCGCAAGCCCCGGCTGATAAGCTGGTCGAGGATGGGGATGTCTTCAAGAAACACGTCTTCGTCGTCATCGTAGAGAGATTCCGAATCGGTATATCCAATTTCGATGATCACGGGGGTGTCAAAGGTATCCTCGCCAAGCGAGGGATGGATATGTATGCTTTTGACCTTGCCGATGCGGATGCCTTTGAAAAAAACGGGGGATCCCTTGACGAGCCCCTTGAGTGAGGTTTTGAAGAAGAGCGCGAAGGTCGGGTTCCTGTCGCCAAGCAGACCGGAGCCAAGAAGCAGGGTCAGTACGGCTAGAAGCGCAACGGCTCCAAGGACAAATGCGCCAATGAGCGCCTTAGTGCCGCGTTCGGTCATTCACTCCTCCGTGGCGGCTGTTGCCGCGCGTAAGAAATTCTATGACATTGTCCGGACCGTTTGCAAGGAGCTGCTGCGGTGAGCCGGTCGCCGCCATGGTCTTGGTCTTCGCATCCAGGAAAACGGAATTGCTGGCAATGGTGAAGATGCTGTCCAGCTCATGGGTCACGACGACGACTGTCATGCCGAGCGTGTCGCGGAGCTGAAGGATGAGTTCGTCAAGCCGGGCAGAGCTGACAGGGTCGAGACCGGCAGAAGGCTCATCGAAATAGACGATCTCGGGATCGAGCGCCAGGGCGCGGGCGAGACCGGCCCGTTTCTTCATGCCTCCGCTTATCTCAGAAGGATAAAAATCTTCGTATCCGGAAAGCCCGACCAGCGCCAGCTTGAGCCTGGCGAGCTCCCGGATGTCAGGAGGGGGCAGCGTCGTGTAGTATTCAAGGGGAAGGGCGACATTTTCGGCAAGGGTGCGGGATGTCCAGAGCGCACCGCTCTGGAACATCACGCCTGTCCTGCGCATGATCGATTCGCGGTCTGCAGCGGGGCATCCCCAGAAGTCCTGTCCCCCGTAGAGGACGCTCCCGCATGCAGGCGGGGTGAGCCCCATGAGCACGCGCAGAAGGGAGCTTTTGCCACAGCCGGAACCACCCATGATGATGAAGATATCACCTCGGAGGATGGAAAAGCTGAGGTCTTTCTGGATGATCCTGGAACCGTAGGCCACAGTCACGCCGCGGACCGTGATGGCGTCATCTTGCGTTTTCATAGGTCAATGAACGTCAGGATGATGGTGATGATGGACGTGGAAACGATGATGCCCACAATGGAACTCACCACCGCTGAAGTCGTGGCTTTGCCTACGGCAGATGCATTCCTGCCGCATCGGATGCCCTGATAGCAGCCGCAAATGGATATGATGATGCCAAAGACGAAGGCATGGAGCAGCCCGACCCATACCTGCTGCAGCGTAAGATATTCCAGCGTGTTTTCCATGTAGGCAGACGGGGATATGCCCAGCATGATCACGCCTACCAAAAAACCTCCGCCAATGCCCGTGATATCCGCGTAGATCGTCAGGAGGGGGGTCATGAGGGACATGGCAAGGACGCGCGGAAGGACGAGGAAATCCATGGGGGAGATGCCAAAGCCCGTGAGGGCATCGACTTCTTCGTTGACCTGCATGCTGCCTATGACGGCGGCAAAGGATGCGCCCGTACGGCCTGAAAGGACGATGCCTGTCAGCACGGGCCCCATGACGCGCACCATCGAGACGCCCACGAGCGAGGCGATGTAGATCTCTGCCCCAAACAGCTTGAGCTGCATGGAGCTGACAAAAGCAAGGATGAGCCCCAGGAGCATGCTCGTGAGAGTGACTATGGGCAGGGCATCGACACCGCATTCCCGGAAAACGCTCCACATGTCCCTGGCACTGAACGATGCCTTGCCCCTTGCCATCCGGCCAAGGCTCAGGGAAATGTCGCCGAGGAATTCAAGGATGCTGCGGATGATCGCGGGGCAGGCCAAGAGCTTAGCCCCCACCGTTTCCAGCAAACCGGTGTCGATGCGGGCACGGACTTGTGCGGGCGGAGGGACCGCAAGCGCCATGCTGAGCATGGATGACATGCCGCCTGGGAGCGACGAATAGTCTGTTTCCATGCCCCGGGACGTCGCAGACCGCACCATGGCCAGGCAGGCGGACAAAAGAAGGCTGTCCCATCCTTCGAGATCATGGGCAGAAAGGACAAGGCGGTCGCAGCCGCCGCGGTCCAGGAGCGCTGTCGTGGCGGTGATGAGTTCACGTGCAGGCGAGGCTGGGGACCGGGACAGGGCGTTTTTGCTCCAGTCACCGGACATATCCACACAGACCGTTCTGTTTTTGGTGTCGTGCGTGAAAGACGGCTGCATCATGCCTCCACGGAAAGACCACAGGTGGTGTGGGGAGCGGAGGGTGATGACGGCCTGCAAAGCCCATGATGCAGGACATCCGCGCAAAGCAGGGGCAGGAAGCAGGATCTAGAGGACACCGGCAATCCCCAGGACCGCCCTGTAAGAAACATCGACAAAGGGCAGGAGCACATGGTTCAGTCCGCCCACGGCGAGGAGCGCCAGCAGGACGACGAAGCCCATCCTTCCCATGCCGGCGAACTTCTGGGCCATGCGGAAGGGAAGAAGGCACTCCAATATGTGCCCTCCGTCAAGGGGCGGGATCGGCAGGAGGTTGAACCATGCTAAGACGAGGTTGGCACTGATGCCGCCAAGCAGCATCTGCAACAAGAAATTTCCGGCGGATGAATGAAGGATGAAGGTATCAGGGGCAAGAAGCAGGAAAAGGCGCAGGCACAGCCCCATGAGCAAGGCCAGGAAGAAGTTGCAAAGCGGTCCTGCAGCGGAAACAAGGAGCATGTCACGCCTGTAATTGCGGAAATAGCGGGTATTGACCGGTACTGGCTTTGCCCAGCCGAAGACGAAAGGTGTGAACAGGCTGGTAAACACGAAGCAGCCCAGTCCTGCCGGATCGATATGCGGCAATGGATTGAGGGTGAGCCTGCCCAGCATGCGGGCTGTGGGATCTCCGCACTTGAGCGCCATGAGGCCATGGGCGATCTCATGAAGGATGATCCCAAGCAGAAAGGGGAGGAAGACGACGACGATCTGCATGAGTTGTGAGGAAAAATCGCTTATTGACATGAGCCCTTTCTAGCACATGGTCAGTGCGGGGGCAAGCTGCAATATGCCAAGATGGCGTTTGGTGCAGCCTCCAAAGAACGCGGCATCCCGCTTTGTCCGGGCGGCAAGAGGCGACGGCGCGTCCATGATCCTTCCGCTGCAGGACATGCAGCTTCCTGCACTTTCCATTTGAGCCTTTATTAAGGCTTGCATTCCATTTTGGTTTGGGGTAATCTGCCGCCCTATTGGAATTGCAACGCAACGCGCAATCATTGTTACAGGAGTTTCCGCATGTATAATCGTTTTGGCACTGATGCCGACATGGTGATCCAGCCTGTCCAGGAGAACGGACAGGAGCTTCTCTTGGCTATCGATGACAAGGGCTTGTATCTTACTTCTTCCGTCTATGTCGGCAAAAGCAAAGCTGACCCCAACCGCTATACGGGAGCCCGCACCAATGTCGCTGAGCGCCTCAAGGCTCTCGGCCTCGACCCTGCTCAGCTTCTGGAAGACAACAAGGGCAAGGTCCGCAAGCCAGGCGAGGGACAGGAAAAGAAGAAGGTCAACCCTCTGAAGGCTTCCAAGCGAAGCATGAAGGGCTAACCTCCCTCCTTGCTTTTTATCCTTGGCAAGAACGTCCGCTTTTTGAGCGGGCGTTTTTTTGTGTCCGTGCATCCTGCAATGCACCATGGCGGCCTGGACAACGGCCGCCACCTCCGGTCTTGACTGTCCGTTTCCGATGCTTATTTGCATGGTGGCGCAAAACGCGCCTCAGGAGAAGCAACATGGGTGTGGCTTATAAGGATTATTACAAGACATTGGGCGTTGAGCGGACGGCTTCGAAAGACGCTATCGCAAAGGCCTACAAGAAGCTCGCCCGCAAGTACCACCCGGACCTCAATCCCGGCGACAAGGGCGCAGAAGATAAGTTCAAGGATATCAACGAAGCATATGAAGTGCTCAAAGATGACGAAAAGCGCCGGATGTACGACCAGCTTGGCTCTGACTGGAAGGAAGGCCAGCAGTTTTCCGGCGGCCCCGGTTTTGAGAACTTCAATTTTAATTTCTCTGGAGGACAGGGTGGGTTTGGCGGCGTAAACAGCGACTTTTTCGAGATGCTGTTTGGCAATATGGGGCGCAGCGGATTCAAGCGGCGCCACCAGCCCGGTGATGACATCTTTGGAACGTTCAGCGGCTCCCGTTCGCGGAAAGGCAATGATGTGCGGGCAGATATCGATATCTCTCTGGAAGAAGCACGCAACGGCGGCGTAAAACACGTTTCCCTGAACGACGGCGGCAAGATGAGCGACCTGCAGTTCAACATACCTCCGGGGATAGGAGACGGGCAGAAGATACGCCTTGCAGGCAAGGGCAACCCTGGAAGCCCTGCCGGCGACCTCCTGCTGACGGTCCATTATGCCAAACACCGCATATTCCAGGTGGAAGACCGCAATGTCGTTTGCGAGGTCGTTCTTTGGCCGTGGGAAGCGGTATTCGGGACAAAGAAACGTGTGCCCACCCTGGAAGGCGAAGTCGAGATGAGCATCCCTCCAGGGAGCAGCAGCGGCCGGCGCCTGCGCTTGCGCGGGTATGGGATCGGCCCGGCGGCTCAACGCGGCGATGAGTATGTGAGCATCGTCATCCGCGTGCCGAAGCCAGAGGATCTCAGCGAGGAACAGCGCAAGCACTGGATGGCCCTGTCCGGACGCGGATAACCACTGATCCGGGAAACATTTCCCCATGCATGCCGTATCCATGCGGGTCTGATCGTGTACGCAAAATTTAAAGTGATCATTGCAGTTTTGCGCTGCAAAGGAGTGTATCATGGATATCAACAGATTTACCATCAAGGCGCAAGAGGCTCTGGGTGATGCCCAGAACCTGGCTCTGATGCGCGATCATCAGGAAGTGGATGTCGAACATCTTGCCCTTGTCCTGCTCCGTCAAAAAGACGGACTAGTTCCTGGGATAATGCATAAAATGGGCGTCGACGCAGAAGAACTGGCTGCTGAACTTGAAACATCGCTTGGCAGGAGGCCATCTGTCACTGGTTCCGGCGCAGACGCTCAGGGGCTCAGGATGACGACGCGGCTGGCCAGGGCACTGGCCCAGGCCGAAGAACTTGCCCGGAGATTCAAGGATGAATACATCAGCGTGGAGCATATCTTCGCCCAGCTCATCCAGGCAGGTGGCGATTTTGGCACTCTGTGCCGCGGCAAAGGCATCGGGCTGGAAAAATGCCTGCGCGCCATTGCCGAAGTCCGCGGAGGGCAGAGGGTCACGAGCGACAGCCCGGAAGGCACCTATGAAGCGCTCAAAAAGTACGGGCGTGACCTCGTGGAAGCCGCCGGAAGCGGCAAGCTTGATCCCGTGATCGGCAGGGACCAGGAGATCCGCAGGACGATACGCATCCTCTCCAGGCGCACGAAAAACAATCCCGTCCTCATCGGCGAAGCCGGCGTGGGCAAGACAGCCATTGCAGAAGGGCTTGCGCACCGGATCGTCAAGGGGGATGTGCCGGAAGGGCTGAAAAACAAAAAACTCATCGCCCTGGACATGGGCGCGCTTATCGCCGGCGCTAAATACCGCGGAGAGTTTGAAGAGCGGCTGAAGGCCGTCCTCAATGAAGTGCAGAAGGCTGAAGGCAACATCATCCTTTTCATCGATGAGCTGCATACCATCGTCGGTGCGGGAAAGACCGACGGGGCCATGGATGCATCCAATCTGCTCAAGCCCATGCTGGCACGCGGCGAATTGCATTGCATCGGCGCGACGACCATCGATGAGTACCGCAAGTATATCGAAAAGGACCCAGCGCTTGAACGGCGTTTTCAGCCTGTTCTTATCGAAGAACCTACCTGCGAAGACGCCATTTCCATCTTGCGCGGCCTTAAGGAGCGGTTTGAAGTGCATCATGGCGTGCGCATCAGCGATTCCGCGATCGTTGAAGCCGTGCTGCTTTCACACCGCTACATTTCCGACAGGCAGCTGCCCGACAAAGCCATCGACATCATAGATGAAGCAGCTGCCATGATACGCACGGAGATCGATTCGCTTCCTTCCGAACTTGATGAGATCAACCGAAAAGTCATGCAGCTCGAGATCGAAAAAGAAGCCCTGCGCAAGGAAACAGACGAAGCTTCCATCGAACGCCTGCATAAGCTGGAGGACGAACTTTCCGGATTGCGGGGAGTGCAGGCGGGGCTGCGCACGCGCTGGGAACAGGAAAAAAGCGCCATCAACGGCGTCCGGGAGATCAAGTCGAAGATCGAGAACACGCGCCATGCCATCGAAGAGGCGGAACGCTCCTATGACCTTGCCAAGGCATCCCAGCTAAAATATGCAGAACTGCCTGCCCTTGAAAAGGAGCTCAGGGAGACCGAAAAGAAAGCGGCATCGGGCGATGGCAGGGAAGGAAGGCTCCTGCGCGAAGAGGTCGGCCCGGATGATGTCGCCGACATCGTTGCCCGCTGGACGGGCATACCCGTCACGAGGCTCCTGCAGTCGGAACGGGAGAAGCTGCTTGAATTGCCCAAGCGCCTTCATGAACGTGTCATCGGGCAGGATGAGGCCGTGCAGGCCGTATCCGATGCCGTGCTGCGTGCCAGGGCCGGGCTTTCCGATCCGCACAGGCCGCTTGGCTCCTTCATTTTTCTCGGACCTACCGGCGTAGGCAAGACAGAGCTTTGCAAGACCCTTGCCGAGGCGCTTTTTGATACGGAAGACAACATGGTCCGCCTGGACATGAGCGAATACATGGAAAAATTTTCCGTTTCACGACTCATTGGTTCGCCTCCGGGATATGTAGGGTATGAAGAAGGCGGGCAGCTTACCGAAGCCGTGCGCCGCAAGCCATACAGCGTCGTGCTTTTTGATGAAGTGGAGAAGGCCCATCCCGATGTATTCAATACCTTGCTCCAGCTTTTGGATGACGGAAGGCTTACGGACAGCCAGGGCCGCACTGTCGACTTTCGCAATACCATCATCATCATGACGTCGAACATAGGCTCTCCGCTCATGCTGGAAGGCATCGATGCCAAGGGAGAATTCAAGCCCGGGGTGCGCGAAGGCGTGCTGGCAGAGCTGAAACGCTTTTTCCGGCCGGAGTTCCTCAACCGCGTGGACGAGACCGTGATGTTCTATCCTCTGCGTGCAGACCAGATCGGCGCCATAATCGACCTGCAGATGAAGAGCTTGCAAAAACGCCTTGATGAACGGAAGATCGTCGTCGAACTGACACCGGAAGCGCGCTCGGTCATTGCGCAGACGGCGTATGATCCGGCGTATGGAGCGCGGCCCCTCAAGCGCTGGATGCAGCACAACCTGGAAACGAAGCTGGCCCGCGCCGTCATCAGCGGAGAGATCCGCGATGGCTGGAAGATACGTGTCACCGTGGGACATGACGCATCCGGCGAAGGATACGTGGACTTCGCCAGAGCCATCTGAAGAAAAGCATGCGGGGCCTTGCCAAGTCAAGGCCCCGCATGCTGCATAACGTGCCGGAGTCAGAGATCAGTCGAGCCGTGAAGCAAGGCATCTGCGAACAGTGCTCTGCATGGAACGAATGTCGTCGAGAAGCTTGCGATTCAGCTTTTTGCCTCCGCTTTCCAGGTAGATGAACATCTCGCAGAGGGTATTGAATGTTGTGGTGAGTTCATCACCTGTCTGGTTGGGGGCTGCGTTTTGCATGTCCTTGAGCATGGCAGAGAAATCGGCATCAGTAAGACCGGTGTCGATGCGGTCATCACGCCCTCCGTCCCCGTAAACGAACACCTTATGGATAAAGTCGGCGTGCTGGGGGTAAAGGGCAGAGGCGCTTGAGGTGAAGGAGAGCTTTTCCTGCTGGTAGATAGTGTCAAATTCTGCCATTTTTTTCTCCTGGCGCTGGTCTTTCTTTGTATGGAATATGGGCAAAAAATCGCCGCAAGGTCAAGTTTGTGAAAGCAAGTATTAATGGTGCGGCATAGGGAGGTCACGCGCCGCACAGCGGAAGGCCATGCGCCGTGTCATGGGGCCATGATCACCTGGTCGACTGTCCTGGCAGCTCACGCAAAAAAGCGGTGGGTGACGTTCCCACCGCTTTCTGTGCGTCTGATGGTCACCAGGCAAAAAGCGGATAGCTCTGGGCAAACGTTTCGACCTCGGAACGAATCTCAGCTATCCTTGTTTCATTGCCGATCGTTTTCAGAACGGCCACGATCCATTCTCCCACTTTTTCCATCTCTGCTTCTTTCATGCCGCGTGTCGTCAGCGCGGCCACGCCAAGGCGCACGCCGGAAGTGACGAAGGGGGAACGCGTTTCGAACGGGACCGTATTCTTATTGACGGTGATGCCTGCCATGTCAAGCGCATGCTCCGCATCTTTTCCCGTGATGTCGGTGGAACTCAGGTCCATGAGCATCAGATGGTTGTCTGTGCCTCCAGAAACGAGGTGGAAACCAGCTGCGGTAAGGCAGGAAGCAAGCGTCTTTGCATTGCTGAGGATCTGCTTCTGATAGGTGATGAAGCCGGGCCGCAGGGCTTCACCGAAGGCTACGGCCTTTGCCGCGATGACGTGCATCAGCGGACCTCCCTGGATGCCGGGGAAGATCTTGCTGTTGATGGTCTTGCCGAGCTCATCGGCCTTGCACGTGAGTATCATGCCGCCCCGGGGTCCGCGCAGTGTCTTATGCGTCGTCGTCGTGGTGATGTCGGCGAAGGGCAGGGGGGATGGATGCAGTCCGGCAGCCACGATGCCCGCGATATGCGCCATGTCGACCATGAGTTTTGCACCCACGCTGTCTGCTATGTTGCGGAATCTCTCAAAATCGATGATGCGTGAGTAGGCACTTGCACCGGCGACGATGAGGGCGGGATGCGAATCCCGGGCGATGCGTTCCACATCATCATAATCGATGCATCCCGTTTCCCTGCTGACCCCATACGAAACAAAGTGGTAGGTGTTCCCCGAAAAATTAACGGGGCTGCCGTGCGTGAGATGTCCTCCATGCGTGAGATCCATGCCCATGACAGTGTCGCCCGGCTTGATGAGCGCAAGGTAGGCAGCCATGTTTGCCTGGCTTCCCGAATGCGGCTGGACGTTGGCGTAATTTGCATCAAAAAGCTTCATCGCCCGTTCCTGAGCCAGCTTTTCAGCCACATCAACGAATTCGCAGCCGCCGTAATAACGCTTCCCCGGGTATCCTTCGGCATACTTGTTGGTCAGGACAGAACCCTGCGCTTCGCGCACAGCGCTTGATACAAAGTTTTCCGAAGCGATAAGCTCAAGCTTGCTCACCTGTCGCCTTGCTTCGCTTTGGATCGCTTTGGCCATTTCGGGATCGCGCAGTATGAGTTCATCCATGATATCTACCTCGCATTTTGGAATGGGGCATCACCCATGCTCATGTTGGGCAACGCATGATCTCCGGACATATTATGTATTAACCACATGGCACGCAACAAAAAATGCTGGTCAAAAGACTGACCCGCTCCCATGCAGATCAAAAGCCCGATGCCCGTTTCCTACGGAGAGGGAAGGCTGACCATCGAAATGAAGGCCAGGGATCTCACGGGGCCGTCTATCCTGCCGTATCCTTTCGAGGCAAGATATGCTGGATGCGCAGAGATCACGCGGAGCAGGGGGGGAAGAACGTCTCTTCCGGCAAAGGAAAATGGACGCTCCCTGCAGGGGAACGTCCATGGGTGTGCATCCGGGAAGGACGCTGGCCTATAGCGCTCAGTCCGTCTTCAGATGATGTCCGATTGCAAAATGAAAGCCGGGTCCGACATCCTTGAAGGAAAAACTATTCACCCGCAGGATCGGATGTGCCCTGGGCACGCAATTTCCAAAGCTCCATCTCTTCCATTTTCTTTTTTCGTGCAGCGACAAGAGCTTTGCAAGCCAGAGGCTTTCCTTTGGGAAGCCCAAAGCGTTCCCGGTAGGAAACTGCATCCAGCCCGTGCTTTGCGAGATGCTTTTTCGTTATGACCCTAAAGCTTTCGCCGCAGACAAGGCAGATAATGCATTTCTCACGTATGGAACGGGAAGAGGATTTTGGTGAGGATTCCTGGTCGCTTTCCTGGTTGGTCGCTTCCTGGACGCCTTCGTCGAGAAGAATGAGCTTCTTTCTTAAGGAAGCCACCATGCCGGCGATCTCCTCTTCGGACATCGGTCGAACATGTGCTTGAGCCTGGACGAGATCTATAGCGGCTTTTAAATAATCATCCATGTTCTCTCCTTTTGCTTGATATATATATTTGCATGTAAAAAACCAAACAGTCAATATATATTTTTTCCATATGCAACGATTTTTCCTGCATGACATGAATAATATAGTTGATATACATCTTGAATATAAATTGTTTGTTTTATATCAAATGGTTATTAAAACAGTAACGGAGCAGGCCACAGTATTGATATCCACATGATGGACAATGAAAGGCTCATGACGCCCTGTAAATGATGAACATCCTGCCCCGTCCGGACTGCGGCGCAGGAACCCAGGGCGGTGAACTGCCATGCGCATGTGGAGCGGCATCCCTCTTCTTCCCTGATGGACAGGTCCATCGTTCCCGTGAAGCGATGAAGCTCAGGATGGGCTGCAGGCGTCGTATCTTTTGCAATGCGTTTTCCCGCTGGATATTTAACTTTACAAATCGAGGCATCGAAATAAAATATATATTACGGGGATGCAGAAAATGATTTGTCCATAAGGAGCGCGGCATGGAAAAAGAAGCTTTGGTCAGCGAACTTTGCGAACGCGAATGGGTGATGTTTGACAAAGTCAACAATGCAGGCGGACGGGCAAGCTGCCAGCAGGATCCTGCATTCTTCCGAAAAATGCGGGCATGCCAATTCGAGAACTGGAACCTTCCGCTCCTTGAAAGCTACCGCCGCGACCTCATGCGTGCAGCCGAAGAAGGGCGCAACCTGCTTACCGAAAAATATGCCTGGATGATGTCATGGACACATCCAGAAGAATTTGCCCGGATCCGTGATGCACTCCCTTCCCTTTCGCCGGAGAAGCGTGATCTTGTTTCCGCCATCGTTTCCCAGCAATCGGCCTGGGAAGATGAAGTGGACAAGCGCTATCCTTACATGCGCTCTGGAGGCAGGCAGCTCACTCAGGACCGGGAGAAAGGACGCAGCGCATCATTCCAGACATATCTCGCCGGAGAACTGATGACGTATTCTGCGGATACGCTGAAGCTGTATCTGGACTGGATGCATGAACTGCAGGCACGCGGGGAAAACATGGCTCTTCTGACTGCCCGGAGCATTGCCAAAGCCTACGGCTACGCCAGCCTGGAAGATGCCGACATGGCCATGAAAAAACGCCTGGAACGTCCATGACTGCGGCAGATGCTTCATTTTCCCACAGCGATATTCCTTCCTGAGCAACAGGATCAGTCCGCAGCTTACAGGCTGCAGGGTGTTGACGCCCTGCAGCCTGTATCATTTTTGCAACGGATCGGCAGAAAAACGCTGTGGAGCGCGGCGCCTGTTTAATTTCCTTTGCCAGCATGCCCGGTCAGGGGACATCAGCCATGTGCAGCCATCTTCCCTCCCTTCATGCGGAAGGCTCACGGGCGTCGCCCTTCATACCTTGCACGCCTGTCTTTCCATGGCCAGAGCATGACAGGAGAACAGGTGCTGATCACGGACCATATGGAACAGGGTGCAAGTTATGCGACGGGCTGCACGCCGTGAGCGATACGTGCCGCCCCCAGGGCATCACAGACCAAGCCGCTGCGGCAGGAAAAGCGTGATCTCCGGGAAGGCAACAATGATGGCAAGGGCAGCCATGACCGCCAGGAGCATGGGCAGCACAGGCGGAGTGATCTGTTCCATCGTCAGATTGCTTATCTTGGCACCGACATACAGATTGACAGCGACAGGCGGAGTGACCTGCCCGACGGCAAGATTGATCGTCATCATCACCCCGAACCAGACTGGATCCCAGTGGAAATGCGTGACGATGGGCAGCAGGAAGGGAAGCAGGACATAGTAGATGGAAATGGCATCGAGCAGCATTCCGGAGATGAACAGGATGACGTTGATGAGCAGGAGAAGGATCCAGGGGTTATCGGAAAGGGCGAGCAATACTGCAGCTCCGCGCTCAACAAGTCCGACTGTGCTCGCCACCCAGGCATAAAGACCGGCGCAGGTCACGACAAACATGATGACTGCGGTGGATTTGACAGATTCGACGAGCACCTCAAACAAAATGGAGATGCTGTTGAATGTCTTATAGATGAAAATACCAACAAACAAGCCGTAAAAAATAGCGACGGCTGCCGCTTCGGTGGGTGTGAATACGCCGCCGTAGATGCCTCCGAGGATGACGACCGGGGTCATCACTCCCCAGAAGGCTTCCCGGAAGGCCTTGGCGATCGAAATGTGGTTTTGATTGCCCCTGTAGCCTTTTTTGCGTGAAGTCAGAAAAACAGAGAGGATGAGGAAAAGAGCGACCACGATCCCAGGAAGGAAACCCGCGGCGAAAAGCGCCGGGACCGATACGTTGGCGATGCCTCCGTACACGATGAAGGCAATGCTGGGCGGAATGACGATGGCAAGGCCGGAAGACACAGAAATAGTGGCGGCGGCAAACGGGGTGTCATATCCGTTGCGGACCATGGCAGGCACCAGGATGAGTCCGAGCGCCGCCACTGTCGCCGGACCGGAGCCGCTGACAGCTCCCCAGAAGGTCGCCACGCTGACCGTGGCTATCGCCAACCCTCCAGTCATGTTGCCGACAAGGGCTTCGACCAGCTGGACTATGCGGGCAGCGATGCCGGCACGCTCCATGATGAAACCGGCAAGGATGAAGAAGGGGATGGCCAGGAGGGGGACTTTGGCGATCCCCGCAAAAAAATTGTAGGACAGCATGTTGACGCCCATATCCCACCACCAGCTCACCGCAAGTGCGGAAACTCCCAGGGAAATGGCTATGGGCACGCGTATGATAAGCGGAATGACGAAGGCTGTCAGCAGCCAGAATGCGGGATCTTGATAAAAAGAGCTTGCCATGTAACATCCATCAATTAAAACGATCCGGTAGCCATATCCTCAAAAAACTTCTGCAGGATACGGATGATGATCAATGCGGAGAACAAGGGGGTCGCCGCTGTGTACAGCCAGACGGGTATGGCAAGGGATTCCGAAACGACCTCCAGTTCCAGCTCGTCGATCACTTCAAATGTCCCATGCCAGCATAACGCCGCAAAAAAAGCTATGCTGCAGGCCATGCTGATGGCGTACAGCAGAAGCCGGATCGGGCGGCTTGCATGCTCGTAAAGGATGTTCATGCTGAAATTCCCTCCTTCGCGGAAAGCACGCGAGGTGCCCAGGAGGACTATCCATACGAAAAAATTGACGGTCAGCTCTTCGGAAGCAGCAAAGGAGAGGTTGGTGCAGTAGCGCACGATGACGTTGACAAAGGCGATGCACGCCATCAGGGCAAGGAGGATGGCTCCAAGGACCTCTTCAAAGCGCTTGTTGAGAAAATCGAATATCATGGCATTCCAAAGCATGGGGAGGCGGGGAACAATCGCCCCGCCTCCATGGTTCGTCTATCGGACGGCTTTCATATCGGCTTCTGCAGCTGACACCAGTTCGGGGCCTATCTCTTTTGTCCACTTGTCACGCACGCCTTGCGTTGCCGCATAGAAATCGGCGATCTGCTGAGGAGTGAACTTGACGATGTTCATCTGATGGGATTCCATGGCCGCATAGGGGTCTGTGATGGATGGCACCTTGCCGATCTCCTTCAGGTAAGCAAGGGCACTTCCATCATCAAAGCCTATCCGGGAAAGCGCCTTGCTGTACTTTTCTGCTTCCCGGGCGCAGTCGAGCAGGATGGCCTGGTCCTCAGGAGAAAATTCCTTCCAGATCTTCTGGTTGGCTGTCAGAAGGAGCGGGTCGTTCATATAATGCCAATCCGTATGGAATTTATGCCATGTCCAGATCTGCAGGGGGATATTGATGCCGTTGGTGGGGTTTTCCTGTCCGTCAACGATGCCCTGCTCGAATCCAGTAACGGCTTCTGCCCAGTTGATGGCCTGGGGATTGGCCCCCAGGGCTGAAAAGATGTCGATGAAAATGGGAGTCCCCACGACGCGAAGCTTCATGCCCTTCATGTCGTCCGGCTTATTGATAGGGCCTTTGCTGGTCGTCAGTTCACGAAAACCGTTTTCCGCCCAGCCGATGAACTTCACGCCTGCCTTTTCCACGGCGGCAATGATCATCTTGCCGGCAGCGCCGGATTCTATGGCGTCCATGGCTTTATACCGGTCGGGATTGTTGGCGACGAAGAACGGCAGGGAGAAAAGATTGAGCTGCTTAAGCTGCGGCGACCAGTTGATGGTGGATGCCAGGGAAAAGTCGATGGCTCCATTGCGCACGAGCAGGAGTTCATGAGTCTGCTTGCCGGCCATGAGCTGTGCGCCGGGGTAGACCTTGATGTTGATGCGGCCGTCTGTTTTCTTGTTCACGATATCGGCAAAGTATGCTGCCGAAAGTCCCCATCCCGATGTGGCAGACGGCACGACGCTGAGCTTGTACTCCTGTTTATAGGCCGCTGATGCCGGTCCAGCCAAAAGGCCAAGGCATGCCGCGGCTGCAAGAGCTGTTTTAAGCAATCGTTTCATTTCGGTCCTCCTCGTGGTTATTACTTCGGCAGTATGCCGTAGGTAGTTCAGGGATGCGCCGCTCCCGTTCACAACGCAGGCAGGACTGCATACAGGAACGGCACAACGATGATAAGGGCAAGTGTCGTGATTATCCAGCAGGAATTTGCCAGGTCGAGGTCAAGATGAAAAATGGATGGCGGGATGAGGGCGTTCATCGCAACGGGCATGGCAGAAAGGATGGCAACCACCTTGAGGGGGAGCCCGTCATCGATCGAGCCCAGGCCAAGGAGCGAAGCAGCCGTGATGATGATCACTGGGACGATGAGGAATTTTATCAGGGAAAGGCAGGCGGATTCCCGCAGATAGCTCGCCAGGGAAGAAAGCCGCAGCCCCATGCCTATGGAAAGGAGGAAGCAGATCGTGCCGGCGATCATGCTGGCGGATGCACATGTCCCGAAAGCATCTGGCCGGGGCACTCCGAAAAGGTTGAGGGCAAGCCCCAGGGTGAGTGCCGTGAGCACTGCCTTCAAGACGGGTTCCATGCGGAATGCCGTAAAATCAAGGCGCGGGGCGCTTTCGGCAGGCAGGCTGTACCACCGTGCGATGGGGTAGGCCACGGCAAAATAAAAAAACTCTTCGCACAAGCGGTAAAGAGATGCCAGGGCTATGGTCTGTTCGCCATACTGCATGACGCATACAAGAGAGCCGACGGCACCTATGTTGGTGAATGAACCGCAGCAGAACATGCTGCCTGTCTGCCGCCTGTCAAGAGAAAGAAAACGGGACAGCATGATGGCGGAAACGCCTCCGGTCGTCCAGGCGCACAGGCCAAGGACCGGCAAAAAAAGCAGCCGGGGGGCAGGTGCCGGCAGGCCCCAGAGCGAAAGCATGGCAGAAATGGGGATCAGTCCGAACATGGCGATCTTTTGGATCTTGATGCGCATGGCATCAAACTTTCGGAGCGAACCAGGGGCAGTGTTCGCAGCGACCCGGCATTTGAGCGCATAGCCAGCTGCCAGACTGGCAAAAATTATGACGAGGGTTATGATCAGTCGGTCCATGCGAGCGGCCTTTGCCCAACCTGTTTGCTATCGATGCTGGCTGCCTCACCCTGGAGGACACTAGCGTTTTGCCTGTTCCGGACCGGAGTGCTGGTCTTGCGATCTCCTGAGCCTGGCGATCGTGCTTGTCGTCGAGTATCCTTCGAGACGCGGCAGTGTGACAGCGCGGCCGCCATAGCTTTCCACGAGCTGCGCTTCAGGCCATTTGTCGAGGGTGTATCCTTCCTTCAGGATGACATCAGGCCGGACCGCTTCAACGAGGGGGATGGCCGTGTCATCATCAAAAAGTATGACATAGTCGACAAATTCAAGGGAGGAAAGCAGAAGGGCACGGGTATCCTCGTCCTGGACCGGCCGTTCACTGCCTTTGAGACGCCTGACGGAAGCATCGGTGTTGAGACCTATGAAAAGCACGTCGCAATGTTTTTTGGATCGCATCAGGGAAAACAAGTGCCCCTGATGGAGCAGGTCGAAGCAGCCGTTGGTGAAACCGATGATCTTTCCCTGCTTATGGAGGCTGTCAGCAAGTTTCCGGGCATCATCAAGCTTGATGACCTTCGCTTTCTGATCCCAGATGTCAGACCTGTCCTCCATGGAGGCAAGTTCCTTGGACATCTCAGCCGCGCTCACCTGGGAAGTCCCGAGCTTGCCCACAGCAATGCCCGAAGCTATGTTGGCAAGCTGCATGGCGTCGCGTATCGCAGCGCCGGCCGCCAGTGCTGCTCCGAAGGCGGCGAGCGACGTATCCCCCGCACCGGAAACGTCAAAGACCTCTTTCGCCTTGGTCGGGATCCGGAAGACATCGTCCGGATCTGAAGCTGACAGATACGCCATCCCGTGCTCACTCAAGGTGACAAGAAGGTTGTCAAATCCGCAATGCTCAAACAGGCGCTTGGCCCCCTGGCAGAATATCTGCTCGAAATCTGGAGAATCGGGGGAACAGCTTACGCCGGCGGCCTGGCAAAATTCCTTGAGGTTCGGCTTGATGAGCGAAGCGCCGCGGTATTTTTCGTAGTTGTCCCCCTTGGGGTCAACGAGGACTTTGCGCCCGGTCTTTTTGCAAAGGGCTATGATGGTCTTGCAGCGCTGGTCCGACAGGATCCCTTTTGCGTAATCAGAAAGAAGGACGATATCGGCTTCGCGTATCCGTTCTTCCAGCATATCAGAGAAGATCCTGTCGGCGTCTCCGACCGATGTGAATTTTTTTTCTGTATCGATGCGCAGGATATGGTTGTTTCCTGCGATGATCCGCGTTTTTTCGATGGTAGGGTAGCCTTCCACTTCGATGGCAGCAGGGTTGCCGCATACGTCGCGGAGCAATTCCCGTACGGTTTTCCCGGCAGGGTCTTTGCCGATGAAGCAGATGATGTCTGCCTTGCATCCCAGGCTGCTGAGATTGGCAACGACATTTCCAGCACCGCCCAGCATCTTCTTTTCCGACTTGAAATTGAAAACAGGCACTGGTGCTTCAGGCGAAATGCGCTCGACGCTGCCGTAGAGGAAATGGTCGAGCATGACATCGCCTATGCAAAGGACGTGGATATCGGGAAACGAATCGATGATGGGGGTGAGTTTGTTCACAATGGACCTCTTCAGCATGAAATGGGGCGGGACGGATGCGTTTTATATAAAAAACTGCCTGAAAATGTATCATCTTGCAGGCCTAGTGAAATGCTCAGTCAAACGGACAGCGCCAGTCATAAAAACTATCTGTGATAATTGTTCTAGCAGGATAATCCTTGACTGTAAAGACAGCCGGCACATAGCCATCAGGAAGTGTTCATCCCGGCGGCTGAACCAGGATGGGCATGCCGCAAAGCGCGGCATTGCAGGTTGGCAATACGTGAGAAGATCATGCCGAAGCGGACCGGCAAGGAGAGCCTTCCAGGGACTGGCAGTGTGATATCGCCGCTGTCCCTGGCTGCCGGCAGGGATCTCCCAGCAGAACGGCATGATGCCGACTGCAGAAAGGATCTGTGGCACGATGCGGTGAAACACCATGTAAAAATCCAAGTGTCACATAAATTCAATGTGTTATATTTTATGAGATGAACGACTCTTTTCGTTCTCGACAAAATGGTTTTGATTGGGCATGATAAGCCTTTCGGATGCGTTAATGCACAAGCGTTGAGGAGTGGTCATGCTTGGCATCATTGTGCGTTTTTTTTTAAAAATCGTGTACCGCGTTGAACTGCGAGGTCGGGAAAACTACGACGCAGCGGGAGAACGCGTCTTCATCCTGAACAATCCGGGATCCATCATCGATCCCTTGCTCATTGCCGCTGTCCTGCCGCAGCGGATCACGCTCCTGGCTGACAGCGCGTTTGAAAACAAATGGTGGATGCGGCCGCTGCGTGCACTGACTGACACCGTGTTCCTTGATTTTTCCGGGCCGTTAGCGGCTGCAGAGATCGCGAAACTGGTGATAGAGCGCAAATGCTGCATGGTATTCAAGAGCGAGCACCTCAGCAATACGCCGGAACTGACCAAAATACTTGAAGCGGCTGCCTGGATCGCGGAAAAATCGGATGCCGCGCTCCTGCCCATACGCATCGATGGTGCTTCCCATTCCATTTTTTCCTATATGCGCCACAGGGTCCGGCGCCGCTTTTTCGTCAAGGTGACTGTGACGGTGCTGCCTCCCCAGAAACTGGACGGCAGCGCATCCCTTCCCTCCCGCGAACGCCGCCGGAGGCTTGGCGGAAAGCTTTATACCGTCATGATGGATCTGGAATACCGTGCATCGCTCGGCAAGTGGAATGTCGTTCAGATGCTCATGGACAGTGCCGGCCGTTCCGGAAGGAAATTCCCCATCGCTGAGGACCAGGACAGGAACGTCCTGACCTACGGCAGCTTGCTCACAAAAATGTGTGTCCTGGGGCATGCTTTCGGACGCATTTTCAAGGGCGAGGGGCGCGTAGGCTTTTTGCTCCCTACCTCGCTGGCCGGACTTGTTGCCTTTTTCGGACTCCACATCAAGTCGCATGTGCCGGCCATGCTCAATTTCACGTCGGGGATCTCCGCTGTCGTATCCTGCTGCCATACTGTCCAGCTGAAGTCGGTGCTCACATCCAGAAAGTTCCTCAAGCTCGCTGATCTTGACGCGATGGAAGATGCGCTCAAAGACGCAGGATTGCGCATCGTCTACCTGGAGGATGTTGCGGCCGGCCTCACCCTGGGCGATAAGATCTGCGGCGTCATCAGGTCGTTCACGCGCAGTTCCCCTTCGACGCCATGCAGCGGTGCCGCTGCCGTGATGTTCACCTCGGGAACGGAGGGTGTGCCCAAAGCTGTTTTTCTCAGCCATGCCAATATCATTTCCAATTTGCGGCAGGCACTGACCATGTTCACCGTTGGATCCGGCGACAAGATGTTCAACTGCCTCCCCATGTTCCATGCCTTTGGCCTTGGCATCTGCACATTGCTGCCCGTTCTGGCGGGGATACGCGTGTTCATGTATCCTTCCCCCCTGCACTACAGGATCGTGCCCCAGTTGTTTTATGAAAGCCAGTCGACGATCATTTGCGGGACGGATACCTTTTGCGCGGGTTATGCCCGCTATGGGCGTCCGTATGATTTTTGCCATGCGCGGCTCGTCATCATCGGCGCCGAAAAAATGCGCGACAGCACGCGGGATTCGTGGCGCCAGAAATTTGGCGTTGACCTCATCGAAGGCTATGGCGCGACGGAGACCTCCCCGCTGATATCCGTCAACTCCCCGGCATATTCCCGGAAGGGCAGCGTAGGGCGCATGATCCCCGGTCTGCAGTACCGTCTGCATCCCGTCACTGGCATCGAGGAGGAAAATACGGGGATCCTGTGGGTCAAAGGCGACAATGTCATGCTGGGCTATATGCGTGCCAGCGCCCCGGGCGAGCTGGAGCCTCCCTGCGATCTGACCCTCGAAGGATCAGGCAAAGACGGGGAGGGATGGTATGATACCGGCGACATCGTCCATATCGACAAGGATGGTTTCGTCTTCATCCGGGGCAGGGCAAAGCGCTTTGCCAAGATCGGCGGCGAGATGGTATCCCTGGCGGCTGTCGAGGAAGCCTTGCGGGACATCTGGCCTGACGCAGGGCTGGGCGTCGTCGCAGTGCCTGATCCGCGCAAAGGGGAGCAGCTCGCCCTCGTCATCGCTTCCGATGACGCGACCACCGGACGCATCGCCGCGCATTTTGCCAGCCGTGGCATTTCGCCGCTTTGGACGCCGAAGCGCATCGTCTGCGTCAAGCAGCCGCCTTTGCTGGGCTCAGGAAAATTCGATTATGTCACTGCCCGCAAACTTGTCATCCAGAACAACACATGATGCGGACATAACGCATCCCGGAGGCCAATATGTCTGAACGAGTCATTATTTTTGATACGACACTTCGTGATGGGGAGCAGTCGCCAGGCGCCACCATGGACCTGGACGAAAAATTGCGCATCGCTCACCAGCTTGAGGCGTTGGGGGTCGACGTGATCGAAGCAGGCTTCCCCGCTGCAAGCGAAGGCGATTTCAACGCCGTCAAAGCTATCGCGCAATCGGTCCAGACCGCCCAGGTCGCAGGACTGGCCCGTGCCAGTGCCAAAGACATCGACCGTGCCTGGGAGGCGGTCAAAGATGCCAGGCACCCCAGGATCCACACGTTTATCGCCACTTCGCCCATCCATATGGAACACAAGCTCCACAAAACACCGGATGAAGTGCTGCAAATGGCGGTCGCCGCTGTGCAAAGGGCTGCGTCGTATACGTCCAATGTCGAATTTTCAGCAGAAGACGCCTCCCGGTCCGATAAAGATTTTCTTGTGCGCGTTTTCACGGCTTGCATCGATGCCGGTGCAACGACGATCAACATCCCCGATACTGTCGGCTATGCACAGCCTGATGAATTCGGTCAGCTCGTCAGGTATATCCTGGACAACGTGCCCAACGCCGGCAAAGCCGTTTTCAGCGTCCATTGCCATGACGACCTCGGGCTTGCCGTCGCAAACAGCCTTTCGGCTGTAAGGAATGGTGCACGCCAACTGGAGCTGTGCCTCTGCGGCATCGGCGAACGCGCCGGAAATGCTTCGCTGGAAGAATGTGTCATGGCCATGAAGCTCAGGCCGGATTTTTATGGCGTTGAGTGTGCCATCCATAACGAACAGCTTTATCCGGCATGCCACTTGCTTTCCATGATCATAGGCAGGCCAATCCCCGCCAACAAGGCCGTCATCGGCAGCAACGCGTTCGCCCATGAATCCGGGATACATCAAGACGGCATGCTCAAAAACCGGGACACCTATGAGATCATGAGCCCGCAGGCTGTCGGCCGCAAGTCCACAGATATCGTCATCGGCAAGCATTCGGGGCGCAACGCCGTCAAGACCCGCCTCGAAGAACTTGGGTTCGATCTGAGCTTTGACCAGGTCAATGCTGTTTTTTCAGCGATGAAAGAACTGGCTGACAAAAAGAATCGCATCCATGACGAAGACCTTGAGGCTCTTGTGTTTTCCGAAGTGTACCGGATGCGCATCCCTGACCGCTTCCGGCTCAGCAATATCAGCGTGCAGACCTCCATGGGGTCAACTATGCCGGCAACTGCCGCTGTCGTGCTGCAGGATCTTGATAAGGAGATACGCCTTGCAGGATTTGGGACCGGTCCCATCGATGCCGCGTTCAACGTCATATCGCAGATCTGCGGCACTACCGCTGAACTGGAAAGATTTTCCGTCAATGCGATCACGGGCGGCACCGACGCCCAGGGCGAAGTCACCGTCAATCTGAGGGATGGGAAGCATACTGCGACAGGACGCGGGTCGGATGCCGACATCATCGTGGCAAGCGCCAAGGCATACATCGATGCGCTGAACCGTCTGGAGCACAAGGAAAAGGACGTCATCAGCTATAAGCAGGTGCCTACGGAATAATTCGAGCTGCACTTTAATATTTTACGAACGGAGCAGTTGTATGCCTCATACGCTGGCACAGAAACTTTTGCAGATGCACACGGATGAGCCCGTATCGACCCCGGGCCAGATAGTGGAATGCCATTTGTCGGGCGTACTTGCAAACGACATCACGGGCCCCCTGGCCATCAAGTCATTCAGGTCCATGGGCGCTGACAAGGTCTTCGACAGGGACAAAGTATTCCTTGTGATGGATCATTACACTCCGCAAAAAGATATCGCCTCTGCCAACCAGGTGATGATCTCCCGGCGATTCGCCAAAGAAATGGGCATAACACATTACTACGAAGGCGGGAACGCCGGAGTAGAGCATGCCCTGCTTCCAGAAAAGGGCCTCGTCAAGCCCGGTGACCTGTTTATCGGAGCGGACAGCCATACGTGCACCTATGGAGGGTTGGGGGCCTTTTCGACAGGCCTTGGGTCTACGGACATTGCCTGCGGCATGGCGCTTGGGCGCCTCTGGTTCAAGATCCCGCCCACCTTGCGCGTTGAGATCTCCGGCAGCATGCCGGAATGGGTCAGGGGCAAGGATCTCATTTTGAGGCTCATCGGCATGATTGGCGTGGATGGGGCCTTATACCGTGCGCTGGAGTTCGCCGGCGACACACTTTCTGAGATCGGGATCGAAGACAGACTATGCATGTCCAACATGGCCATCGAGGCCGGCGCCAAATGCGGGCTTTTCCCCTCTGATCCCCTGACTGTCCAATATTGCCTCGATCACGGCGTCAAGGATCCTGTGGAGATCAGCCCGGATGACGGCGCGGAATATGAAAAGGTCATCCCCATGGATGTGGCTGGGATGGAACCGGTCGTGGCGTGTCCGCATCTTCCAGCAAACGTGAAGCCGGTCTCCTCCCTCACGGATGTTTGCATCGATCAGGTGGTCATAGGATCCTGCACCAATGGCCGCTTGTCCGACATGAGAGACGCTGCCGCCGTGCTCAAAGGGCGCAAAGTTGCGCAAGGCGTGCGCTGCATCATCATCCCTGCGACTCCGGATGTTTGGCGGCAGTCCATGAACGAAGGACTCTTTGATATTTTCTCTGACGCTGGCTGCATCGTGAGCGCACCGACCTGCGGTCCCTGCCTCGGCGGATATATGGGCGTGCTTGGCGACGGCGAACGCTGCATCTCCACTTCCAACAGGAATTTCCGGGGGAGGATGGGCAGCCTCAAGTCTGAGCTTTATCTCTCCAACCCCTGTGTCGCCGCTGCATCCGCTGTTGCCGGGACCATCACCCATCCTGGACTGTTATGATGGCCGTCAGAGCCAAACGATAGGAGCTGCTATGCTTTTTACCGGGAACGTACATAAAGTGGGCGATCACATCGATACAGATGCCATCATACCGGCCCGCTTCCTTGTTACTACGGATATCCAGGAACTTGGCGCATCCTGCATGGAAGGCCTGGAACCGGGATGGATCAGCCGTGTCAAAAAAGGGGATCTCCTTGTGGCCGGCCGCAATTTTGGCTGTGGATCATCGCGTGAACACGCACCGCTCGCCATCCTTGGCGCAGGCATCAAGGCCGTCATAGCCCATAGCTTTGCCAGGATCTTTTACCGCAATGCGTTCAATATGGGGCTGTTGCTGCTGGAGATCGGGGATGATGCCGAACACATCCAGGATGGAGACATCCTGGAGATCGACACCGAACGCGGAGTCATCCGGGATCGGACCCTGGATAGGGAATTCCGTGTCCCTCCGCTTTCTCCCATGATGCAGACCCTCCTGGATAAGGGAGGGATGGTCAACTATGTCAGGGAGCAGCTGCAGAAATAAGACCTGCGGCAAACGGTCAAAAGCTCCAGCGAAGACCGCCATGCCCTGAACAGGCAAATGCCCGGAAGCCATCCATGGAACAGGATCAGGATCGCGGGCTCTTGCATGCCTGCCCAGCAGGGCTTTGCACGGGCGATCCTTCGCCTTAACGCTTTTGATCTGGCGGAGAAGAAGGATCGCCTGGCAGGAACAGCCATTGGCTATGGCAGGCTGTTAGACTGCCGGGCAGCCAGCTTGCCGGCGGGAACGGCATGGCGGCGATGCAGGCCGCGGACCGTTTTACCCGTGGCGTCCTAGAGGACCGGATGCATCCCGTCTGTCCCCAGGAGCTTCGTCAGCTTATTGCCCGCGAACAGAAGCGTGCACTCGTCAAAAGCCCTGCCCATGAGCTGCACGCCTACCGGTTTGCCAGCAAGCATGCCCACAGGGACAGACAAGCCGGGAAGACCGGCGAGATTAAGGGAAAGGGTAAAAATATCCATAAAATACATTTGCAGCGGGTCACCAGCGAGGGAACCTAACTCCCAGGCAGTCACGGGGGAGACCGGGGCAAGGAGCAGGTCACAGTCACCCAATGCGGCAAGGAAATCCTGGCGTATCAGGCGGCGGAGCTGGGCGGCCTTGCGGTAATAGGCATCGTAATACCCCGCGGAAAGGACATAGGATCCCAAAAGGATGCGGCGCTGGACTTCAGGTCCGAACCCTTCTGCCCGTGTGCTGGCATACATTTCATAGAGGTCTTTGGGGTCCCGGGTGCGGTGCCCGTAACGGACGCCATCGTACCGGGCCAGGTTTGAACTGGCCTCTGCGGAAGCGATGATATAGTAGCTTGGTATGGAATATTCCGTGTGGGGCAGGGTGACACGTTTGATCCTGGCGCCCAGGGACTGTGCAGCTTCCACTGCCTCTCCGCAAATTTTGGCAACGCCTTCTTCCATGCCGCTATGTTCGAAAAACTCATTCGGCACGCCAATGACAAGACCTGAAAGATCTTCATGGGACTGCAGTGCTGCGGCATAATCAGGGACTTCATGGGGAGAAGATGTGCTGTCCTTATCATCATGTCCCGCTATGACCTGGAGCACGGCAGCCGCGTCTTCCACAGTCCTCGTCAACGTCCCGATCTGGTCAAGAGATGAACCATACGCCAGCAGGCCATAGCGGGAGACCCTGCCATACGTGGGCTTCAGCCCTACGCATCCGCAGAGGGATGCCGGCTGCCTGACTGAACCTCCCGTGTCGGAACCAAGTGAGGCGAAGCACTGGCATGCAGCCACGCTTGCCGCTGATCCTCCGCTCGATCCTCCTGGTACGCATGAGATATCCCATGGATTTGCCGTGGCATGGTAGGCAGAATGTTCCGTCGTGGATCCCATGGCAAATTCATCCATGTTGTTTTTTCCAAGGATGATGGCGCCGGCATTGCGCAGCTTCTCAACAGCAAACGCGTCGTAGGGAGGTATGAAGCCTTCAAGGATCTTCGATCCTGCTGTCGTTTCCATGTCTTTTGTCGTCAAGGCATCTTTGACAGTGACAGGCACGCCCCACAACGGCTTCCGGGAAAAGTCCGCGGGCCTGGATGCGTCCATGCTCCGTGCACGTTCAAGCGCTTCATCCAGCCGTGTTGCAAGAAGAGCCATGATCTTCGGCTCAGTCTCCCGGATGCGTGATATGCAACCAGATACAGCCTGCTCAACCGTCACATCGCCATGTTTGATGAGGTCCCGGACAGTGCAGAGGGAAAGTTCACAAAGTTCCATTATTTGCCCTCCACTATCCGGGGAACGATGAAAAATTCTCCATCGGTGACAGGAGCGTCATTCAAAATGGCAGACCTTTCGCAACGCCTGACCGCGATGTCGTCCCGGAAAAAACATTCATGCTCCACGGGAGAATAGAGTGGCTCTATGCCTGACGTGTCGATCTCCGAAAGCTTATCCATATAGTTCAGGATATGGGAACACTGCTGGGCCATCTCTTCCTGGGCGGAAGGATCAGGAGAGAGGCGTGAAAGGCTGCAAAGATGGTAGAAGTCTTGTTGCGTAAGGGGCATGATGGGACCTTCAGTTTTTCGTTATGGAATCAGCCAGCCTGTCAATATCCGTGGGAGCTTGCATCCCGGTGCGGAGGCTGGCTGAAGGACGGGAAAGCTTAGTGCCGATGTTTGTCAGGTTGGCAGGCGAAAACCCTTTTGATTGTGGCTGGAAAAGGAAAAGCTTGCGCTGGGCCTGTCCTGAAGCAGTCCATGTCAGGGGCGCGCTTGCCCAGTCGATATCGATCCCAGAGGACAAGCGGGAGTTCAGTGATGCGGCTGTCCATCCCCGGGCAAGTGAGAGCTCGGCAGCGAACTGTACGAAATCGAAACCGAGGGCTGACCAATCGCTGGGGCGTTCTGAACGTGAACGCATGGCTTCGACAAAAGCCTGGGAAGCTCGTCCCGGGGCATTTGCGTGCCATGTCCCCGGGAAAATGGTCGTCTCGAACAAGGTGCTGTTGGATGTGGCACCTGCGCCCAAGGGTTGTTCCCAAAGCAATGAACCCATGAAAAGCCGATTGTTGGCACCATGGTATTGCAGGGTAGAGATCAGCATCTCCATGTTTTTCCACCCGTCAGGAAGGAACACGGCGCTCGCATCCGGGCTGGATGCCATAAAAGCTTTCACCTCTTTTGACCAGGACTGCATGGCATTGGGGGTGTAACTCCCGGCAAAAACGGGATAGCCTTTTGAGGAAGCGACATTTCTGAAAATATCCGTCATGCGCTGGCCGAAATTATCTGCAGGAGCAAATACGGCAAACGAAGTTATGCCGATGCTGGATGCGGCATCGATCAGCGTCCGTGCCTGGTCCGCAGGGCTCGTGAAGAAACGCCATGCACGAACGCCCTCATCCCCCTGGGGCAGATTTGGGGTGAATGCGAACAAGGCGCGGCCAGAAGCTGCAGATCTCATGTCAGAAAGCTGGGAAGTGCCCAGCGGACCGCCGATAACGGTGAATTGCGACGGAAGGCTTTGGATCTGCTGCTGCCAGTTGGCCTGGGAAGTGTCGATGATCTTAAGGTCGATGCTTCTGCCCTTGCTGCGGAGATGATCAGAACCGGCATAGGCACCGGCAGCGATCTGGTTCCCCAGGGTGCCATTCGAACCGGAAAGGGGTATGGCGAGGGCGGCCGCAACAGTACTGCCCGTTGCCGCCGCCTGGCTTCCGGACCCGGAAAGCCCCAGGGCAAAAGGATTGGCGTACAGTCCAGGATTGGAGAGCAGGTTGAGCATGGCTGGATTATCGGGAGCAACGCCATGGCGTGCCGCTTTCAGCATGGCAAGATTCCAGGGGAACTGTTGCAGCTGGGCGGGGGATATGCGTGAAGCAAGGACCTTCAGTTCTTTGGCTGTCATGGAATCCAGATCGCGCCAGTAGAGCGCTTCCCAGGCTTTGCGCTGTTCCAAGCCTGCCCGTTCATAGCGGGAGGACAGTTCCTTCCGGGCAGCGACCGCTTGCGGACCGGGACGGCTTGCGGCGATGGAAAGAGCGCGGTTGCGCAATTCCTGAGAATACGCTGGCGATCTCCATACGGAATCAGCTTTCTGCCCCTGGACGGCAGGGCTGAGGCCCTCGATGCTGCTCGTCCAGCGGGTGACCTCATTATCGTACGGCGTAGTCAGCCTGATCTTTTCAAACAAGCATCCAGATAACAATAAAGCGGCGCAACATAGCAAAACAACAAAACGGAAATGAAGTTTCATGCTGTCCCCCGGGGTTATGCTTGGGAACCGTGCTGATGCGTCAAAACACAGGGAATGCCGGACGGAAAGGCTTTTGGCATCACGCCGAGTCCTTCCGTGTCTCTGTGCGGACTTCGCGGACCTGGGTGGGGCTGATCCGAATGCAGCATCCGAAAACGCCTCTGCGCCGGAGCCAAAAATAGGCGCTGCAGGCGGCAACGATGCCGGCTATCGTGAGGATGATGCGTAGTATTTCCATAAGATACCAACCTGTTCAAGACTGTCACAGTGCCGTGCTTTGGAAGCCATTGTCTGCATAGAGGATCTCTCCCGTCACTGCACTGGCAAGATCCGAAGCCAGGAAAGCAGCTGCATTTCCGATCTCATCGATGCTCACGAGGCGTTTGAGGGGGGCGCGCTGCGTAAACATATCTCCGATGTGGTGGAATCCAGAGATCCCCGACGAAGCCAGTGTGCGGACAGGTCCGGCGCTGATGGCATTGATGCGCACGTCGCTGTTCCCCAGGTCCGTGGCCAGGTAACGCACTGATGATTCCAGGGCTGCCTTGGCAACTCCCATGACGTTGTAATTGGGGATCATCTTTTGCGCCCCGTAATAAGTCATGCAGAGCACGGATGAACCAGGATGCAGCAGGGGTTCAAAGGCCTTGCAGAGAGCAACGAGGGAAAAGGCCGAAATGTCCAGGGCAAGCTGGAATCCCTGGCGCGACGTGTCAAGAAAGCGACCCTTCAGGTCTTCCTTGGCTGCAAAAGCCACGGAATGGACGATCACATCGACGGCCCCCCATTCCCGCTGAACGAGTTCTGCCGCGTGAGCAATATCTTCATCACGTGCAACATCGCACGGGAACGTAAAGGCTCCTCCAAGTTCATCGGAAATAGGGATGACCCTTTTTTTAAGGGCGTCATTTAAGTAGCTGAAAGCGAGTTCCGCCCCTTCACGCCTGAATGCCGAAGCGATACCGTAGGCGATGCTGTGCGTATTCGCGACACCAAATATGACGGCTTTCTTACCTTTGAGCAACATTGGCCGGAGCCTCCAGTGATATCATGTTACCGATCAGCTAAGCTCTGAACCTGTGAGCAGCCTGTACGCTTCCAGATATTTTTCTGAAGTCGTATCGCGAACGATGTCGGGGAGCCTGGGAGCAGGGGGCGTTTTGTCCCAGGGCTGGCTTTCGAGCCAGTCACGAAGATACTGCTTATCGAAGCTGGGCTGGGGATGCCCTGGAACATATCCGTCGGCTGGCCAGAACCGCGAAGAATCCGGGGTCAGGACTTCATCGATGAGGATGAGCCTGCCATCGGCAAGGCCGAACTCGAATTTCGTGTCTGCGATGATGATGCCTCTCTGGGCTGCATATGCCGAAGCTTCCTTGTAGATCGCAAGCGTCAGGCCGGCTGCCTGGTCGGCAAGGTCAGCACCTACGATCTCACGCATTTTGTCCAGGCTGATGTTTTCGTCATGAGTGCCTAATTCGCCTTTCGTCGATGGAGTGAAAAGGACTTCTGGCAGTTTTGAAGATTCAACGAGCCCATCCGGCAGCGCATGGCCGCAAAGCTGCTTGTTCCTGCAATAGGATTTCCATCCGGAACCGGCAAGGTATCCCCGAACGATGCATTCAGCCTTGAGGGGCTGGGCCTTGCGGACAAGAACGGACCGTCCGACAAGCTGATCCTCATAGGGGAGGAGCGCAGCAGGGTAGTTGCGGATATCGGTCTCCAAAATATGGTTTGGAACAAGGTCCCTGAATCGATCCATCCAGAACAGCGTGATCTGGTTGAGGACGACTCCTTTCCAGGGGATCGCCTCGCTGAGGATGACATCGAATGCCGACATCCTGTCCGTCGTGATGATGAGCAGCGTTTCGGGGTCTATTTCATAGATATCACGAACTTTTCCCCGGGAATGGAGTTTGAATCCGGGGATCTCGGTTTTCGTGATGACAGGATAGGAAAGCTTTTTCATGTTATCTCCCTGAAGGATGTTTTGTCAGATGCGGCTTTCGATGGACTGGGCATGGGCTTCCAGACCTTCGATCCGTGCGAGCCTGGCGATGGAAGCAGCAAATCGCTGTGAAAATTGGGCAGTGGCAGCAATGATGCTTGAACGCTTGCAAAACGTCTGCACGCTTAATGCTGAAGAATGCTTTGCCGTGCCAAGCGTGGGCAATACGTGGTTGGGACCGGCATAGTAGTCACCGACGGGCTCCGGGGAATTGCTTCCAAGGAAGACGGCGCCGGCGTTGTGGATCCTGGGAAGGATGTCCCACGGTGAATAGGTGCAGACCTCCATGTGCTCCGGAGCAATGGTATTGGCAAGGGATATGCCGCTGGCCAGATCCGGAACGACAAAGATAGCGCCCCAGTTGTCAAGTGATTCCTGAATGATGGCAGACCGCGGCAATGCCGAAGCCCTGCGCTCCAGGGCCAAGGCCGTCATCTCCGCGATGCTGCCGCTTGTGGTTATGAGGATGGCAGAAGCAAGCCGGTCGTGCTCAGCCTGGGAAAGCAGGTCTGCTGCGAGCCACTCAGGGTTGGCACTGTCGTCAGCAAGGATGAGGATCTCGCTTGGACCGGCGATCATGTCGATGCCGACTTTTCCCTGGACAAGCTTCTTGGCCGTCGTGACATAGATATTGCCCGGGCCTGCAATGACATCGACCCGGGGGATCTCCTTGGTACCATAGGCCATGGCTGCGATCGCCCAGGGGCCGCCGACACGGTACACTTTTGGGATATCAAGAAGATAGGCAGCCGCAAGGATATGGGCATTCAATGAACCGTCGCTTTTGGGGGGCGTCACAAGAACGATCTCTTTGACCCCGGCCACTTGTGCGGGGATAGCCGCCATCAGGAGGGAAGATATGAGCGGGGTGTCGCCGCCTTTCCCGCCGGGGACATACAGCCCTGCCCGTTCCACCGGCTCGATCTTCTGTCCAAGGATGGTGCCGTCACTGCGCGTGATGAACCATGACTGGTCTTTTTGCGCTTCATGGAAAGTGCGGATATGCGATGAGGCTTCGATAATGATATTCCTGTCTTCGCCCGAAATGCTGTTTGCCGCATGGGCCATGGTCTCCTGCGAGACCAGGAAAGGAGGCTCGAAACCTGGGGCATCAAACCGCCGGGTGTTCTCGACCAGCGCATCATCCCCGCGTTCCCTGACATCACTGATGATCTTCCTGACGTCGGTCTCAACGTCGTTCCCGCCGCTTGAGACCGGATTACCCCGTGATTCCAGGCGCCTGATGAAGCTGAGCGCTTCTGCATCATCGGATGCGCTGATCTTTACGATCTTGCAGGACATATCTGCTCCTTCTATGCAATGGACTGCCCATCTACAATGGATTGCATTAGTTAAAGAGTCAAGGCAGGCATTTTCATTTCTTTTTGCGGGGGAGGTTCTCCTGCTTTTTCCTTGCTATGGCCAAGGAATCCGCAGGAACATTTTTCGTGATCACGGAACCGGCGCCGACCAGGGAGCCCGGTCCTATCATGACGGGAGCGACCAGGGATGTATTGCTGCCGATGAAGCAGCCATCGCTGATAAGGGTCTTATGCTTATTCCTGCCGTCATAATTGCACGTGATCGTCCCCGCACCGATGTTGACGTCTTCTCCGATCTCGCTGTCACCCAAATACGCAAGATGGTTTGCTTTTGAACGTTTTCCAAGATGTGTTTTCTTCAGTTCCACGAAATCGCCGACATGGGCATTTTCATCTATGATGCTGCCGCTGCGCAAACGTGCAAACGGACCGACGATGGCGCCTGGCAGGATCTGCGCCTCCTCCATATGGGTGAATTCACGTATTTCCGCTCCCGCGTGGACAATGCAGTTCCGCATGACGCAATGGGAACGGATCACCGAATTTTCACCGACAGAAGAATCACCATAGATCTCCGCCGGTCCAAAAATCTCCGCTCCGGGCGAGATCGCTGCGTACGGGCAGATGCACACGCTCTCCGGAGAATGGATGACCACTCCCGCTTCCAAAAGGCGCCTGACCGTTTGTTCGCGGAGCAGGGATTCTGCCACGGCAAGTTCTGCCGGAGTGTTCACGCCGAGCAGGGACCGCGCATCCATATCCATGTCGTCGACAAGGATGCCGCGGACATCCATTCCAGCTGCCACGCCCAGGCCGATCAAGTCGGTTATGTAATACTCACCACTCTTGGGAGAGCATGAAAGTTGTGGCAGCAGCTTTTCCACAGCTGCCAGCGAGAAATAATAAATGCCTGAATTCACCTCATGAGCATCTTCCAGGGGACCATACACGTCCGGATCGAAATCCTTGGCTTCGACAATGGCATGCACACTGGCACCTTTTCGCATCACACGGCCGTACGATGCTGCATCGTCGAGGTACAGGGTCAGGAAAGCGATATCCGCGCCGTTGGCCCTGGACATGAAGTTGTCCAGCACCTCAGAGGTGACGAGGGGAGCATCGCCATTGAGCACGAGCAGGCTGCCGCAGCGTCCCCTAAGGCTTGGCATCGCCGTCATCAAGGCATGCCCCGTGCCCTTTTGTTCTTTCTGCAAAATCTGGTAAACATCATGATGAAGTTTTGCAGAAAGCCTGCCTGCTTCCATGAAAACCTGCTCGGCCTGATGGCCTGCCACGACATGCAGTGCAGCGATCTGGGGCAGGGATGCTGCGGCATGCGAAACGAGGCTGAGCATGGTTTCGCCAAGTATCGTATGCAGCACCTTCGGTTTCGCAGAATGCATGCGGGTGCCTTTTCCAGCGGCAAGGATGAGAGCGTCTGTACTGTTCATGTTTATCCCTTCAAAAAACGTCCTATGAAGCAAAGCCCTACGCCGATGGCAAGCAGGATGCCGCCCCACGTCCTCAATTGAGAATCAGTCATGAGCAGCAGGGCATTGACGACCTTGCGCATTTTGGCCGGCATCGATATCCAGAAAACGGCTTCCAGGGCAAAGGCCAGTCCCACGGCAAGGAAAAAAAGAGAAAAATTAAACTTCATCTTTTTATTATGATTGGTAAAGCCTGGCTTGTAAAGCTTTTGCAGATATGATTTTTCGAAAGCATCCCCATGCCTGGTGCAATACCATAACCTATTGGAATATCATATTTTAATCGGAACAAATATATTTTTCCGCTCCAAACGGGGAGTTCCGTGCAAAGGCATGGAAAAATGCTTGCCATGTCGGAAAATTGCGTTCAGAATTTTCCAGCAAGCAAGGATATTGACGAGGCTGTGGAAAATGATGATCTTCGCATCCTTTCTGGATTCTGAAATAGCAAAAATCAATGCCGAAGTGGAAAGAAGCATCCGCGATCTTCCTGCGCATCTGTACAACATAGCCGCACATACGGCGCTGGCTGGCGGAAAGCGGATCCGGCCGATACTCACCCTTGCATCCGCAAGGATGTTTGGCGCAGGAAGCCCGGGACTCTATGGGCTCTCTGTCATCCCCGAACTTATCCATGTCGCGACACTGCTCCATGATGATGTGCTGGACAATGCGGAAAAACGCAGGGGCGCTCCGGCAGCCCATATGGTCTATGGCGTCGTCCCTGCCATCTTGTCCGGTGATGCCCTTCTGGCCCTGGCGAACCATATGGCGGCCTCCCATGGGGACCCGCGCATCATGCAGTGCGTTTCCGAAGCTGTGATCATGACTGCCGAGGGAGAAGCACACGAGATGTCCCGCCAGCATTCGGTATCCTGCGACAAGCGGGAATATGTAGATATCGTAGCGGGAAAAACCGGATGGCTGATCCGGTGCGCATGCCGCCTGGGTGCCTTGTACGCCGGCGCTGCAGAGGATGCCGTCGAAGCGCTTTCTTCGTTCGGCCTCAACCTGGGCATAGCCTTCCAGCTCATCGATGACGCCCTGGATTTCGCTGATGAGAACGAAACGGGCAAGCCATCTGCAGGCGATCTGCTGGAAGGCAAATTCACACCTCCGCTGATGTTATACGCGGCTGACTTGCCGCAGGCGAAGGCTGATGAATTTCTCTGCAAATTCAAAGAGGGGTCTTTCACCCGGGAAGAGAGGATGGATATTGCCCGGGAGGTCCGCTGCAGGGGATTTGATGCAGCAACACGCGAACTGGCAGGGGAGTATCTTGCCAAGGCAGCTGCATGCCTGGACGGATTGCCTGCCGGACCGGAGAAAGACGTTTTCCTTGACGCTTTGGAATATATCCGCGAAAGGAAAAAATAGGATCGCCCGGACCTGCTGCCTGCGCCAGATGATGCCTGGTTCTGAAGCAACATGATCTTTTGTTTCGCAGGCGCGGCATCAATGTGTCAAAAATGATCTTACCATCCTGTACGGGTGCAGCTGAAGATCGTCTGCCATATATTCCCGATATGGGAAGCCCGCATCGGGCAGTCGGAATCTTCATTGGCGCGCTTCAGCCTGTCGATGGCAAGCTGCTCGCGTTCATGGCTGAAGACTTCCGCCGGCACGCCCATCCGGTGTTCCTCAAGCAGGATGCGCCTGCTCAAGTTGAAGCGTTTGCGCATGAGTTCTAGCAACTGGTCGTCTATGGCGTCTATCTGTTCCCGCAATCCGTCGAGGGGCTCACGTTCCATCATCATATTTCCCTGGTGTACATGACAAATACGTTCCTTGCCTTTTTAAACAGAATGATTTCAGCCGGTCAAGCAAAACATTCCGGGAAGCCACGCCGGACCTCCACAAAAGGCCTGTTTTACCGCTCCAGGGCGGCGACGACTTTTTTCTGGATGAGCGAAATTACTTGGTAACAGCTTTTGATAATTGTCGAAATACGTGGATACAGCGATTATAAACGATAGATTATATCACGCTATTTCAATAAGATATTTTGCTCTTGCGACTTTTTACGAGTATGCTGGCAGGTTGATTTCCGGGGGGTGAACGTGTATGGTCACACCAGTTCAACGAGTGGATCTGTGTGTGCTATGGATACGAACGAAATCTGGCAAAAAATCCTTCATCAGCTCAGCAAACGACTTTCCGAGGGGAAAGTTAAGGCGTTGCTTGAGCCATTGCCATATGATATCCACCCGGCACCGGCAGATGATATCGATGGATCCGGCCCGTCTGGACGTTATGTCATAACGCTTACGATCCCTGGCATCCCCTTCATTGCGGCCAGGATAAAACAGCTTGAGCCCGAGATCATCGGCTGTGCTGAAGAAGTGCTTGGATCCTGTCCGATCCTGAGGATGGTCGAAGAACAAGTCCATCCCGGAACTCATTCCAAAACCGATCTCCAATCGCTGGCGCTATCGCTTCCTTCGACTTCCCCTGCACTTTTGATGTCGGAGCGGCAGCTGGAATTGCCGATCCCCTTGCCCCGCATCCGTGTCGCCAGCAATGGTCCCAGGATCAATTGGAAATATTCTTTTGACGATTTCGTTGTTGGACCATGCAACCAGATCGCCCATGCAGCGGCAAGCAATATCATCACTTCCCAGGCTTCCGTCGACATGGTCCTGCTCTGTGCGGGAGCGGGATTGGGCAAGACGCATCTCACACAGGCTGTCGGCAAAGCCCTCTGCGCGGAAGCAGACACGCGCAATCTCCGGCTGGAATATCTCACTGCCGAGGAATTCACCTCTCAATTCGTCCATGCCGTAAAATTCAACGCCCTTGAAGAATTCAAAGAGAAATTCCGCAACCTGGATATGCTCCTGCTGGAAGACATCCATTGCCTGCGCGGCAAAGACAAGACCCAGGAAGAACTTCTCTACACCATCAAAAATCTCCAGGCGCGGGGCGGAAGGGTAGTCCTCACCAGTTCTTTTGCCCCATGTGACATGTATGGGGTCGACTCGCAGCTCCTGTCACAATTCCGGTCAGGTTTCGTTGCCACTATGGAGCGGCCTGACAAAGATATGCGCTTGCAGATCCTCCAGGAAAAGGCACGCAGGCAATGTGCGGTCCTTCCTTCACGCGTCGCTGACCTGCTTGCAGAAAGAGTATCCGGTGACGTGCGCCTCTTGGAGAGCTGCCTGAACAACCTGCTCCTGCAGTCCCAGTTTTCAGGCCGGTCCATCTCGGAAGAAATGGCGATCGATGTCATACGGAACGTCGCCCGGGAAAATCCCGGGATCGATCTGGACGATGTCGTGTCCCTTGTATGCAAAAGCTTCTCGCTCAGTCCAAAGCAGCTGGCTTCCAAATCACGCCGTCAGAATATCGTCGTTGCCAGGAACACGGTTTTCTTCTTGCTGCGAAAGCATACCGATCTTACACTTGCCCAGATCGGAGAACGTTTCAACAGGCGTCATTCCACGGTCATCAAGGGCATCACGTCACTTGAAAGCGAAATGAATAAGCACTCTTCGCTCGGAAATCTGATCGAGCATACCGTAAAATTGATCGAGCGTTCCGTGCATTGCCGCTGATGCACCCAGCATGGATGAGCCTGCGCCGTGAGCGGATTTCGTGAACGCCATGGCCAGGTCAGACGGCATTCCTTCTTTTTTCCCAACGGCAACGGGCTGCCGCAGCGTTTTTCATCCGCTGCCATGCATAACAGCACTTCTGCTTCAGATGGCATGGCAAAGGGGACCGCAGCAGGATCCCTGATCCATAGAACAAGTTGATCCCCTTAAATAAAAATGGCTGCTGAATAAGCAATCCAGCAACCAATAGATATCCACTGGTGGGACGTGCGCGATTCGAACGCGCGACTCTCTGCTTAAAAGGCAGGTACTCTACCGTCTGAGTTAACGTCCCAGAGCTTTTTTATTTATTCCGGAAATGTTATCACGTCAAGCAAAAAATCATGGATAAGCAGGGCGCATGCCTGGCTGGCGGAATGGTCATGTGCGGCATTCCAACATTTCCAAGAGCATCGCAGCACGTTGCCTGAGGGAGATCTCATCTGGACATGACACCGGGGCAGGGGATATCGTGCCGAGCCTGCCCTCATCCATGTTTCGTCAGCTGCAGCGGGACGATATGAAGCGCCCGGGATACCTCAACGGTATCTCCAATATGCCAATCCCATGCTCCATCTTCCCATCCGGCCCTCCTGGCAAGTTCTTTCGAAAGGCCGTCCACGTTGATGACGGGATGCCGCTTGAACACATGGGGCAGGCCGTGCGTCAGATTGCAGGCAAGACAGGCATTGCCCCTCTGGTGCAATTCAAACGCAAAATTGAGCAAGACCTCTGATCCGGAAAGAAAGCTTAGACGGATGTCGTACGCACCTTCTTTGGGATCGCCGAAGAGGGCATCAAAAAATGCATCGGTGCGTTCTGGCGGGAAAACATGCGCCAGGAAATCCTGAGAAAATAGTGCTGATAGCTCTTCTGCCGACATGATCTCCTCCTGAACTTACTGCCTGCATCGTTGAAATGATGGACACCGAAGCCCCGCAGCTGCAGGGCGCAATGCGTCACAACGTGCTGCCATGCATCGCTAAAAGCCCTTCTACCGCATCCAGGGCATTATGGGCAACATAATATTTTCCGGAAACAGGATCCTCATTGGCCGTGCAGACTTGATTGAATGGTGTCAGCTTGCTGGAGAGCACTTCGACCTTTAATCCGAGCTGGGCAGCAGTCTTCATGCCTTTGCCTGTGAGCACTAGCACACTGCAGGCCATCCCGCTGTTCCT
>JAEEGF011071126.1_pt1 | contig 42352 bp, 40 predicted proteins | sample 9134171 | NCBI WGS metagenome assembly JAEEGF01 (sample SAMN16246542, study PRJNA631951) | gut metagenome | biome: gut microbiome; feature: rumen; material: AP-attached | host: Bos | place: Iran: Karaj | collected 2018-10 | reverse complement strand
ACGTATCCAAAGACTGTTACAGGTCGGACAAGCACGATTTAAATAAAAAACCCGCTGTAAATACAACGGGTTGTGATCAAGATGGCGGAGAGGAAGAGATTTGAACTCTTGGTACCTTTCGGGTACACACGATTTCCAATCGTGCTCCTTAAGCCGGGCTCGGAAACCTCTCCGCATTGCGGATATCCCTTCTATTCCATATCAGCGATAACGTCAAGAAAAAATCCGTTGCGTACTATAGGCGCCCCATGTTGGCAAGAAGAGCCTTTCCATAAGCGCTGCACGACACGGCACGAGCGCCGGGAATGTTTGCGGCCAGGTCTGGCGTGACGATTTTGTCTGCTATGGTGGACAGTATTGCCTGCCGGATCATTTCAGAAGCCTTGGGAAGACCCATATGTTCGAGCATCAGGGCTCCGGAAAGCAGCAGGCTTCCCGGGTTGGCGATGTCTTTTCCTGCAGCCGTTGGTGCCGTGCCGTGCGTGGCTTCAAATATGGCTAGGGTGTCGGAAAGATTCACCCCGGGAGCCATGCCCAGGCCGCCGACCTGCGCCGCAAGTGCATCGGAGATGTAATCACCGTTGAGGTTGGGAAGCGCAAGCACGCTGTATTGCTCGGGGTGGAGGAGGGCTTCCTGGAACATGGCATCGGCGATGCGGTCTTTAATGATGATCTTTCCCTTGCTGTTTTCAGGCGTCGCCTCTTTTTCCGGGATGGTCAGCTGGCCAAATTCGTCATGCGCCACCTCGTAGCCCCACTTTCTGAACCCTCCTTCCGTGAACTTCATGATGTTTCCCTTATGGACCAGGGTGACGCTCGGCAATTCGTGTTCCACGGCATATCGTATGGCCTTCCGGACAAGCCTTTTTGAACAGAATTCAGAGATGGGCTTGATGCCGATGGCTGAATGTTCACGGATATCCGCTCCAAATTCCGTGCGCAGGAAGCCGGCAAGCTTTTCGGCTTCGGCAGAACCTGCTTCGTATTCGATGCCGGCATAGACATCTTCCGTGTTTTCCCGGAAAATGACCATGTTGACATGTTCAGGGTGTTTGACCGGAGCGCTAATCCCTTGGTACCAGGTCACAGGCCGGATGCAAGCGTAAAGGTCAAATCTTTGGCGCAGGGCTACGTTCAGGCTCCTCATGCCTCCGCCTACGGGCGTGCCCAAGGGACCTTTTATGGCAATGCTTGCGGATCCAAGGGCATCGATGGTCTCAGCGGGCAGGGGAGAACCGGTTTTTTTCACGGCTTTTTCTCCGGCGAGAAGCTCGATCCATTCGATTTCATGTCCCGGGGCTGCCATACGCATGGCGGCGTCGATGACGGGCCTGGCAACGGACCATATCTCCGGGCCTATGCCGTCGCCTTCTATCCAGTAAACGGTATGTTTCATGACCTACCTCTCCATCTTCAGCCGGCATTGCGCCGGGCGGTTTGATTGAAAAGCCTTTCGGCGATCTTGCGGTGATGTGCCGGCATGGCAAGCGAACCAAGCTCAGCGCAGGGAATGAGCCTCTGTCTTTCTGGCGGCATTCCTTCCATGTGGGGAAAGCAGGAATGGCCAGCTTCGCAACGGAAAAAGTGTGCTGTCAGCCGGTGGTTCGTATAATTATGCGTTATATGCCCGGCATGCTGCAAGGGGACCATGCTTAGCCCCAAGTGCTCAAGGAAGTCAGCCAGTTCCCCCATGATATCCGGACCATGGCAGATGATCCCTGGGAATTCCCACATCCCGCCCCATGATCCGGCGTCATCCCGTTTATGCACCAGGATGCTGTTTCCGTAAATGATCAGGGCGTGGGCAGATACGACGTTTTCGATGGCGGACCGGGTGCCTTGCACCGGACGGACCTTGACAGTGCCCCTCTGGTTTGCCAGGCACCATCCCTGTACGGGACATTGTCCGCAGAGGGCATGCTTTTTGCAGATCAAAGCGCCGAGTTCCATGAGGGACTGGTTGTAGATCCTTGCGTTGCCGCAGGGGAGCAAACGCTGCGCTTCCTGCCGTATGAATGATCTTGCAGGGGCGTCTTTGACAGGGGCATCGATATCGAGCAGGCGGGAAAAAACGCGTTCCACATTGGCATCGGCAACGGCGATGTCCTGTCCATAGGCAATGCTGAGGATGGCATTTGCCGTGTAGTCCCCTAAGCCCGGGAGGGCAAGGAGTTCATCGCGGTCATCGGGTATCCGCCCTCCATGCCTGTCCACGATGAGTTTTGCCGCTGCATGGAGCAGGCGGGCGCGGCGGTAATATCCCAGCCCTTCCCAATAACGGAGGATCTCCTCTTCGGGGGCGGAGGCAACACTTTCGACGCACGGAAAGCGGTCTTTCCAGCGCAGGAAGAAAGAGACACCTCTTTCCATCTGCGTTTGCTGCAGCATGATCTCAGATATCCAGACATCATAGGGATCATAGCGGATCCGCCATGGAAGAGGGCGCATGCTGGCTTTAAACCATGCGAAAAGCCGTGAGGCAAATTCTTCGGCTTGTCCTGCAGGAAAGGGATGGAACATGATTCAAGCAGCTGTTGCCATGGGATGATAAGCGGGAAGCGTCAAAGCCTGGAAGGCTTGCCGGAAGTTTCAAAATACGTTGCGCCTTGCTTTTCCGTCTCCCAGACAGTCATGCTGTGCAGTTCGACAGGAAGACCGGAAAGCTGCATCTTCAGCTTTTTGAAAAGATAGCGGGCCAGATTTTCCGCAGTCGCGTTCATGCTGGTGAACGGTTCAAGTTCATTGAGGTTTTTATGGTCAAGGGCTTCCAGGACATCGTTGAGATGCTGTTTAAGGATGGAAAAATCGACGGCATATTCGATGTCCTCATCAAGCCGGTATCCATCCACGTTCATTTCCACAGCGTAGTTGTGTCCATGCAGGTTTTCACATTTCCCCTGGTATCCGCGCAATGCATGCGCTGCAGAAAAGGAGGAACGCACCGTCAAGCGCCAGAATGTTGTTTCCATCACGCCTCCTCCGCATGTTCAATGGGCTGCGGCCCATGCTTCGATATCCTTATGGAATTGCGGCGAGGATTGGATCTTCCACGCCGGACCGAGCTCCAGGATGCATGTGAGGTCGTTCAGCACAAGCTGCACCTGCACGGGGGAACTCCCCTTATGTTTTTCCAGGATCGCCTTGAGTTCCTGGAAGTCAGCGTCAGTCGTGCGATGCGGAGGGTAATCGATGAGCACGGGATGGTCGCTTTGGCTGCAGGCATCGGCCAGGGGCATGGCCGCATCACAGAGCAGTTTGATATCTTTGACCTTGCCTTCACTGTCCTCGTCATCATCAAGGTCGGGGGCATCTTTGCTGTCTATGGTCGCGGTCAGATGGAGGAGGGGGCGTTCACCCTGCAGGTATTCACGAAGGGGCGCATACAGTTTGGGGAAAACAGTGACTTCGGCATGTCCGCTGAGGTCTTCGACCTGGAGGAAAGCCATCTTTTCGCCTTTCCGGGTGATGAACTCCTTGCAGGCGGTAACGAGGACGCCCGTTTTAACCTGGCCTTTCACGAGTTCAGCTATTTCCTCAAGGGTAAGGAGCCCAAGCCTGAGCATCTCCTTGCGGTAAGGCTGCAGGGGATGGCTGGAAAGGTAGAAGCCAAGGGATTCTTTTTCAAAGGTCAGTTTCTGGTCGTCGTCCCATTCGGGAAGCTCCTGGAAATCGCAGGGGAAACCGATGCCGGGCATCGCGGTCGTCTTAACCTTGGGCGCGAACGCCAAGAGGGAGTTCTGGGCGGCGCTGCTCTCCTTTTGTTTTTTCTGCGCCCTGGTGACGACTTCGTCGAGGCTGCTGAAAAGCCCGGAGCGGCTTACGCCAAAGCAGTCGCATCCTCCGCATTTAATGAGGTTTTCCAATACGCGCTTTGTGACTTTGCGCAGATTGACACGGCAGCAAAGGTCGTAAAGGGATTTGAAGGGACCGTCTTTTTCACGGGAGAGGATGATCTCCCTTATGGCCTCATCTCCGACATTCTTGACCCCTCCGAGCCCATAAACGATGGAATCTCCGTTTGGCGTGAACGAACGTCTGCTGACCTGGATGTCCGGGGGCGATACGTTGATGCCCATGTCCTTGCAGGCGGAAAGGTAGGGCAGGATCTTGTCCTGGTTGTCTGCCTCGCTGGAGAGCAGGGCAGCCATGTACTCCACTTTATAGTGTGTTTTGAGATAGGCTGTTTCGTAAGTGATGAAGGCATAGGCTGCGGAATGGGCCTTGTTAAAGCCGTATTCCGCAAATTTTTCCATGAGGTCGAAGATCTCATTGGCTTTGGAAGCCTCGACGCCGCGTTCTGCCGCGCCGGACAGGAAAATGCCCCTTTGCTTTGCCATTTCCTCTGCTTTCTTCTTGCCCATGGCCCTGCGCAGGAGGTCCGCACCGCCAAGGGTATATTTCGCGGTGATCTGCGCGATCTGCATGACCTGTTCCTGATAGACGATGACCCCGTAGGTATCTTTGAGGCAGGTCTCAAGTTCCGGGAGGGGATAGGTGACCTTGATCTCCCCATGCTTGCGCTTGATGAATTCATCGACCATTCCGGAATTGAGGGGTCCAGGCCGGTACAGGGCGAGCATGGCCACGAGGTCTTCAAAGCAGGAAGGCTTGAGCATGCGGAGATACTTGCGCATGCCTGAGCTTTCCAGCTGAAAGACGCCATCGGTATCGCCGTTGGAGAGGAGCTCGTAAACCTTTGGGTCGTCGGTGGAAAGATTTTCCATGTCCGGCACGTCTTTGCCCTGGAACTTGATGTTGTCGACGGCGTTATTGATGACCGTCATGTTCCGCAGTCCCAGGAAGTCGAATTTGACCAGGCCGACTTTCTCGATGAACTTCATGTCGAACGAAGCGACCTGCTCGCCGTTTTTCCCGGTGAACAGGGAAACATATTCATGCATGGGGCGGTCGGAAACGACTACGCCTGCGGCGTGGGTCGAGGCATGCCTGGCAAGGCCCTCGAGCTTTTTGGAGATGTCGAACAGCTTTCGCGTTTCGGGATTGCTCTTGTATTCCTGGCCAAGCTCGGGGACCGTGTCCAGAGCTTTCTGCAGGGTCATCTTCAGGTCGTTGGGGATGAGCTTGGCGATGCGGGATGTTTCGTTGAAGGTCATTCCCAGCACCCTGCCGACGTCGCGGATGACGCCGTTGGCTTTCAATGTCCCGAAGGCTGCTATCTGGGCGACCTTGTCCCTGCCGTATTTTAAAGTGACGTAGTCGAGCACTTCGAGCCGGCGGTCTTCGCAGAAGTCCACGTCGATATCCGGCATGCTCACGCGTTCGCTGTTGAGGAAGCGTTCAAAGAACAGGTGGTTGGGAAGCGGGTCTATGGTGGTGATGCCGAGGGACCATGCCACTACGGAACCTGCGGCAGAACCGCGGCCGGGCCCGACGGGGATGTCGTTCCTCTTGGCCCAGTTGATATAGTCCTGCACGATGAGGAAGTAGCCGGGAAAGCCCATGTCGCAAATGACTTTCAGCTCCAGCTCAAGTCGTTCCCTGTAGACCTGTTCGTCGACATCCCTGCCTTTCAGCCGTTTTGCAAGCCCTTCCCGGGCCAGCTTGCAGAACTCGCTGGCCAGCGTCATCCCTTCAGGAACTTCATAGATGGGGAAATGATACGGGGGAGCATGGAGCTGGATCTCCAGTCCGCTGCACTGGTCCGCGATATTGAGCGTGTTCTCGACGGCTTCTCTTGGGATGCCTTCCAATCCAGCCAGCATTTCTTCTTCTGTTTTATAATAAAGATCCGAAGCCTCGAATCGAAACCGGTGCTGATCTCCTATCTGGGATTGGCTCCCGATGCATAACAGCACGTCGTGAGCCTCATAATCGTCGGCATTGAGATAGTGGCAGTCATTGGTCGCCACCAGGGGCAGTTTTGCCGCATCGGCAAGCTGAAGGATCTTCTTATTGACTTCGTCTTGTTCGGGCAGATTGTTCGCCTGGACTTCAAGGTAGAACCGCCCGGGGAAGAGCGATGAATATTCGCCGGCGAGCTTCAGTGCATCATCGAAGTTGCCGCCGCCAGGGATCAGCTTGTTATCGCCGCGCAGGGTGCGAGGTATCTCCCCGGCAATGCATGCGGACAGCGCGACGATCCCGTCCGTATGCCCATGGAGCATTTTTTTGTCTATCCTGGGCTTGTAATAAAAACCCTCCAGATAGCTGAGGCTCACAAGGCGCATCAGATTGGCGTAACCAACGCTGTCACATGCCAGGAGAATGAGATGATGCCGGACTTTTGCAAGTTCGCTTGCCTTGTCAAAGTGATCGGGGGTCACATAGGCTTCGCAGCCGATGATGGGCGCTATGCCCATGTCCTTGCATGCAGCATAAAAATACGAGGTGCCGAACAGGTTGCCATGATCCGTGATGGCCGTGGCAGGCATGCCGAGGGCCTTGGCTTTTTTGACGAGCTCATTGATCTTGATGGCTCCGTCAAGCAGGCTGAATTCTGTGTGGCAATGCAAATGCACGAAATCGGACATCATCGGCTCCCAGCTGGATATGCGCGCCGCAACGAAAGACGCAGCAGGGCGCATAGGATAAGGCGCCTGCACCTGTGACGCACCATCCCCGGGGGGCATGGCAGAAGCATGCGGTGCAGTGGGCATAAGGATATGCAATGCATAAAAATTGTCCTATATCCGCCTTCCTGTCAATCTGGACCGCTGTCCGCACAAGCTGTCACATACATTTTGCAGGATCGTATTTTTTTATTTAATTCAAAAAGATATATAACTGTGGTGGGAGGGGCGTGAAGATCACTTGTGCGGGCCGCTGCGTTTATTCCAGGCGGAGGATGGTCTCAGCCAGCGCCAAGATCGTCCTTGCATAGATGTCCATGGCGTTATAGGAGCGCAGGACCTTGATTTTCTTATCGAGAGTACTGTCGGTCTGCCATCCGCTTTTGCGCAGGTAGTTGCTCAGGCTCGCCACCGCATCGCTGACATTGAAAAGGTCTATCCGGCCGTCTTTGTTTCCGTCCATGCCGCGTTTGGCAATATTGGAAGGCATGAACTGGCACAGGCCGATGGCACCGTAGATGGAGCCGTTGATGGCCAGGGGGTCGATGGCATTGGCATGGCAATACTCAAGCAGCGCTTTAAGTTCATCATAGGCCCAGTCGGCCTTCAGCATCATTTTTCCTCTGATCCATTCAAGGTGTTCATAGGCTCCCGGAAGATCGTCGAGATATGATTTGAGCATGGACGGATCACGTGTGACGGACATGCTGGCAAGCATGAGGAAGGCATTGTCCTTGCCAAGGTAAGTCCCCAGCCTTGTTTCCACGAACAAAAGGGCCACGGCGATCTCCTGGGGGATCCCGCTTTCTATCTCAGCCAGGGCGAAGGCATCGGCATGATCCAGAAGGAAGTCTTTGCAGACCTGGGCATTTTGCGCGGTCACGACCCCCTTGAACCAGGGGCCGGGGATGCCAAGCTCTGTCTCAAAGGGGGTCGCGGCGTGCTTCTTTGGTTTGGGGAGGAAATGGTTGCTGTACAGTTCTTTGATCTTGGTCCCCATGGGGACGAGCGTTGGCGATGTATCCAGCCTGGAAAACACGTTGTCGATGAACGCAGGGGCGATGCCGTCGGATCTCAGCTTGCCGGCCAGGAGATCCCAGTCTTTTTTCTGATCCGGCACCGAAGCGTTCCGTTCCGTTGCGGCGGCAGGCTGTGCGGATCTCGACGGTGCCGGGGAAGCACAGGCAACATACGGAAGGAAAATGATCGCTGCGGCGATAAGGAAACACGAAGGAGCGAATTTTTTCATGCTGGCTGCTATGTTCAGGTTTTCTCTATGAAGTGGTGCAGGCTGCCACACGGGAAGGCTCCCGGAGGATGCTCTCGGGGAGCATGCAGCCTGCCTTCTTTCCTGTACGTGACGATATGGCCGGGTGTTACGCAGCAGGATTTTTTCCAGATCAATGCCCTTCCGATCTGGCCGCCCGCCTGTGATCCAGATAGAGCGGGATGACAACGGTGAGTATGGTTGCGATGATGATCGCGCAGGAAATGGGGCGTTCAAGGAAGACGAGAGGGTTCCCGCCTGAATTGGACAGTCCTTCGCGGAGCCGTTGCTCAAAGATGCCGCCGAGGACGACCCCCATGACCAGATTGACGATGGGCCAGTCGAATTTCAGCAGCAGATAGCCGAGGACGCCGAATATCAGCGCGACGCTCACATCGAAGAAGCTGGTATTGACGCTGTAGATCCCCACGAGGGACATGACGAGGATGACAGAAGACAGGATCCCGTTGGGGACTTTGACTATCATGGCGAACGGCCTGAGCCACAGGATGAGCATGACCAGGCAGAAGACATTGATGAAGAGCAGGGAGATGTAAAGCTCGTTGATGAGCACCGGTTCCTTGATCAGCAGGAGGGGACCGGGATATATCCCGTTGACCGTGAAGACGCCAAGCAGGATGGCGCTGATGGAATCTCCCGGAATGCCGAGTGTGAGCAGGGGGATCATGGCGCCTGCCGGAACAGCGTTGTTGCCGGCTTCAGAGGCTATGCATCCTTCGGGTATGCCGGTGCCGAATTTTTCCGGATGCCGGGAGATCTTTCGGGATGTCTCGTAGGAGAGGAACGATGCGAGCATCGAACCCGTGCCGGGGAGGAGCCCTACGAAGGTGCCTACGATGCCGCTGACAAATATCGTTTTCCAGCGCCTCAGCACTTCCCATATTTTGGTGAGATCGAGCGTGCTGCGTGAGAGGTGGATATCGGCCCCGCTGGAAAGAATGTGCTTTTCGGCCAGGATCAGCGCCTGCCCGACGCCGAATAACCCCAGGCATACGGGCGTGATCTGCAAGCCGCTCTGCATTTCCGTGAGCCCAAAGTTGTAGCGGGCGGAAAGCGTGGTGGTATCCAGTCCGACGCAGGCAGCCCATAAGCCGATGGACAGGAGGATGACGGACTGCAGGAGCTTTTTCCTGTTCGCCATCACGACGAGGACTATCCCGAAGAGGGCAGCGGAAAAATATTCCTCCGGTGCGAAATTCTGAGCGATGCCGGCCAGGACCGGAGCCATGAAGATGAGGCAGACGACGCTGATGATGCCGCCGCCGAAAGATCCGACGATGGTGGCGGACAGGGCCAGCTGGCTTTCCCCCCTCTGGGTGAGCGGGTAGCCGTCGAAGCTTGTGATGAGGGAGGAAGGCACGCCGGGGGTGCGCATGAGGACGGCAGGGATGCCGCCTCCGAAGTATCCGCCGCAAAATACCCCCAGAAGAAGGGAAAGCGCAGAGCCGGCGTCAAGGGCGTAGGAGAACGGAAGGAGGACGACCATGCCTACCATGGGACCCATGCCTGGCAATATGCCAACGATGATCCCTACAAGGGAGCCCAGTGCAAGCATGAGCATGTTGGTGAGCTGCAATGCATGGCTCGCGCCTTCGAGGAAAAGAGAGAGATCGAACATGTCCGGCTAGCCCAGGAGAAGGTAGAAGAGGTACGGTTCAGGGAAGAAAACATCGAGGAGGCATCGGAAAACAAGCCAGAAGATGAGGGTCACGCCGGCAGGCACGGAAAGCAGGAGACGCCAGTCACGGATCCCGTTGATGAACAGCAGGAGCGCAAGGATGACCAGTGTCGCCGCCTCGAGGCCGGCAAGGAAGATGGCGCAGGGGTAGAGGAGGGCACAGAAGAAAAGCAGGGTCGTCTTCAGGGGAGGCAGGAAATGTTCCCGGCGGCCATCTGAACGGCATCTTCTTGCAAGACGTACGCAGCTCGGGATCGATGCCAGCACGCCGAGCGAGAGCGCGATAAGCGGCATGAGAAGGGGGCCCTTGTAGAAGGGGTAGGGGACGTCAAGGTCTATCTGCCAGGGAGCCAGGACGAGCATGAGCATGCAGAATCCGCCAAGAACGACTCCCAGCAGGTCGTTTTTGAAAGCAGGGGCTTCCTTCATATGGAATTTTCCTTGGAACGGGATCCATGAATAAGACCGGCTGTGAGCCGGTCTTATTCATGGTCGCCAATATTACTTCTTGATGCCGACTTCGCGGAGGATCACGTCAAATTCTTTAAGTTCGCGCTGGACCTGGGCTTCGGCATCAGCTGCAGAAGAAGGATGCGGGACCACGCCTGTCTTGGCGATGGCTTCCTGCACTTCCGGCGATTCGTACGCCTTGAAGAACGCAGCCCGGAATTTTTCCATGATCTCGGGCTTGACCTTCGCAGGAGCAAACAGACCGAACCATACGGAATATGCATTTCCAAAGCCTTGTTCCGCAACAGTCGGGACATCGGGATAGGCAGGGAGCCGCACGGGAAGGAGTGCGGCCAGAGGCTTGACTTCACCCTTTTCTGCATAGTCGCGGATATAAGGCGTGGAAACAGTGATGGCGTCGGCAGTGCCCTGCGTGAGAAGCAGCGCATTGAGGTCCTGGTAGCCGGTCTCTTTCCATTCAAAACCGCCGATCTTGGCGATATTCATGGCTATCGCGGTGGGGACAGCCCCCAGCCCCCAGTGCCCGAGCTTCAGGCCGGGATGGGTTTTGGCGTATTCGCTCAGTTCCTTGAGGTTGTTATAGGGGGCGTCTCCCTTGACAACGAGCATGAAGGGCGTGGACCAGCACATGCCGAGGGGCTTGAAGTCAGCGGGAGTGTAAGGGGTCTTCCCCATGACGATCTGCGAGACCATGGGTCCAACAGCCATGACGCCGAACGTGTAGCCGTCCGGGCGGGCGCTGGCCAGATCCTTGCCGCCAAGCACGCCGCCTCCCCCGGGCTTGTTGATCACTTTGACGGGCTGGCCGAGTTCTTTCTGGAGAACGGGTCCCATGACATTCAAGATGATGGTGGTGGGATCATTCCCAGGAGGGAAGGGAACGATGACCTGGATGGGCTTGGAAGGCCATTCTGCGGCCTGGGACGCGAATGGGGCGGAAACGACGGCGGCGGCTGCCAGAAGGCCCAGCATGAGATGTTTGAGCGACATGGATGACTCCTTGTTAAAAAATTCAATGCATAGTCATTAGTTCCTTGCCGAAGAAAAATCAATAGGGAAAAGCCGCGTGCCAGATAAGCGGGGGGGGAAATCACTTGACGAAAGCAGCTTTGTCGCTTATAGCACATCCCGCGTCCTGCAATGGGGGTCACTAGCTCAATTGGTAGAGCAGTTGACTCTTAATCAATTGGTTCGGAGTTCGAGTCTCCGGTGACCCACCATGCAAAAGAACGTCAAGTGGCTTATCGGGTTACCATCGGCTCTTCAGTGGGTCATGAAGAGTCTATGTGTTTGGCAGCCCATTTTTGCATGATCGAGGCTGTTCACCGGCCTCTTTTTTATTGGCAAAGCATCGCAGCAGTAATGAAAGCCCTCTTTCTTCCTTTCCGTTTTGCACTCACGCTGTGCGGCTACTGGCTCCTTTGCTTCAGCGTGGCGTTCCTTGTCATGGCAAAGCGGGAATTTGATGATGTCACCGTCAATCAGATCCTGTTCCATATGCAGCTCATGGGCGACAATGTCGTCACCATGCCCGTTGACTTCATCAATGTCTTTTTGTGGCACCTTAAAAATTCTGTGCTGTGCGCCGTCACGCTGTTCTTTCTTGTCAGCGGTCATGGTTTTTCCAAAAAGCATGTCTACATCGTCGCGGACCTTCTCTTACTGGCTGCCTGGTACATCGTGCCTGGCCGTTTCATGGATGATGTTTTTTCCGTCGTCAGGATCGTGTTCGTTGCGGCATTGCTCCTGGCGCTTGCGCACGGATGCGGCTTCCTGGAGCATCTCGGAAGGCGCCTCTCCGATTCTTTGAGGTATGTCCTCAGCGGGTGGAGGCTGGCCGCCGTGTGGGGGATCCTCATAGCTTATTCGCTCCATTATGTGCATTTTGCAGAGTACTTCCGCGGGCAGACTGCCGGAGCCGACTTCTATGCCCAGGGTGCCTATGTCCCGCCTGCCCCATCGTCAGTCACGGGGAGCGGGAAGAAAAACCTGCTCATCATTTATTGCGAAAGCATCGAAGAAACATTCGGCAGGACCGATGTCATGGGCGAGGACCTGCTTGCGCCCCTGCGTCCGTCCATCGAGCATCCCGATATCCATATAGACCAGATGCCGGGAGCAGATTTCACCATCGGCGGCATCGTCGGCTCGCAGTGCGGGATACCGCTCAAGTCCATTTCCATCCTCAGCGGGAACCTTACCGGATGGGCGCTGGAGCACTACCTGCCCGGGGCGCTGTGCCTTGGGGACTACCTTGAGCGTGATGGCTACCACAATGTGTATTTCAATGGTTCGAGCGGTGTTTTTTCAGGCCTGGACAAGTTTTTCAAGAATCATGGCTATGAAGAATTCATGGGGAAGGAAGACTGGCTTGAGAGCGGACTTGCCAGCCCTTCCGACCTGAACATGTGGGCCCTTTATGATTCTGACATCGCTGACAAGGCCATCAGGCGCATCGACCAGCTCATGGCGGAGGGGATGAAGTTCAGTTTCGCCCTTTCCACCATGGATACGCATGAGCCGGGTTTCCTCTCTCCTGCCTGCAGCGGGCAGGAGTTCAGCAAAAACTGGTTTGGCTACATACGCTGCTCCATGACGCAGGTGGAGCGCATCCTGAAGCATATCAGGGAGAAGGGCTGGGAAGATGCCTTTGTCATCCTTGTCATGGGCGACCATCTCGCCCGCATGCCCAAGGTGGATTCCATCGACCTGAAGCATGTGCAGGGGAGGTATGTGCTTTGCTCGCTGTCGCGTCCCGCGGGGCTTGTCCCCAACCGCCGCGAGATCACGCATTTCGACCTTTTTCCTTCCCTCCTCGCGGCACTGGGCTTTTCCATCGAAGGCGACAGGCTTGGCTTCGGTTACAATGTCTTTTCAAAGACCGTCGTTCCTCCTGCCGATTATCGAGAGACACTGCGCAAAAATGTCCTGAGCCGCAGCCCGACCTATGAAGGCCTTTGGTTCCCGGCGCAGGACCCAAAGCCGTGAAGGCTGAGCATGGAGGCAGAATGGGCTTTGTCACGAAAAAAGTCATGGCTGGAGTGCTCCGGCAGGATGGGTGCGTGCTCATCATGCGCAGGGCTCCCTTTATGAGCTGGGCAGGAAGCTGGGAGTTTCCCGGCGGAAAGCTGGAGCAGGGGGAAAGCCATGAAGAGTGCCTCCGGCGCGAACTTGAAGAGGAACTCGGCATACGCGCTACGGTGGGGGAACTCCTGGCTGAAAACCGTCATGGGTATGATTTTGGCGAAGTCCTTCTTTCTGTGTACGAAGTCACTTCCTGGGATGGGGAGATAACGCTGACGGTGCACGACGACATGCGCTGGGTGCCGATCCATGCCCTGGAAGAGTTTCCGGGCCTGCTGCCGGCCGATGTCCCCATCGCACGCGCCTTGAAAGAAAAGAGCAAGAAGTCTTCCTGAGGAAAACCATCAGGAGCCGGGAAAACGATAAGGGCCTTGTCCTCAGCTTCCCTGGATCCTGGATGCGCAGTCAAGGCAATAAGGCTTTCCGTCGAGGAGGACCGTCCTGGAACTCATGACGCCTTCGCCGCATCCCGGGCATTGGACCGTAGGAAGGCGGCGGGCATAGGGCGGCATGGGAAAGCCGGGGGTTGACACATCGAACAAGGAATCAAAATCGGCGCTGAGCATCCTGTCGAGCTGCTTTTTGCGCAGCCTGGTCATTTCCACCTCGAAACGCGTGCGGATCCATTCCGAAATGTTTTGTGACATAAGCTCATGCCGTATCTCAAGCATGCGCTTGCTGTCCTGGTCGTCGGCAAAACGTTGGACCACGCGTGCGGATCTGCCGTCGCGGCGCCTGAAAAACGAAAAGGCGACCTTGCCGCGGTCGCGCAGGATGAGGTTGCCCTTGCCCCATGTGCAGCCGACAAGCGCCTGGATGGCGTCGATGGCGCACATGTCTGTCTCGGAAACGGCGACGATCTCTTCGTCGCTTGAAGTGCCGAAGGACTGCATGGCCCAGGCGGCAACGCGGATGCCGGTGGCCAGCCCCAGACACCAATGCCCATGGAAGGCTATGGCTTTGTCGATAAGTTCCTGATTGATCCCGGGTGCGTACATGGCAGATTCCTGAAGGTCATGCATCGGAGGGCATGGTTGCGGAAAAGTGCTTGGGGCAAGGCAGTGCCTAGATCCGCCGCACGACGGCTTCCCCAATGGTGATCTTGGGCACGCAGTGCTCGTCTTTCTCGTTCCGGTAGTAAGTGAGTTTCCCGTCAGGCCGGCGTCCGACGATCTTCCTTGTTTCAGCGGGCTCGCCAAATGCCAGCACCAGCTTGGCTTCCAGTCCTTCGGGAATGCCCAGCAGATCAGCCAGGGCATCCTTGCTGAATGCGCCCAGCATGCAGCAGCCAAGCCCGGCTTCTCCCGCTGCGAGAAGCATGGATTGTGCGGCAATGCCTATGTCCATGACGGAAAAATGATCCATGCTTTCAGGTCCGGCAATGACGACATAGCCCCGCGGCATCTGTTCTTCCGTCGGCCTTTGGGCAGGGGAAAGGGCCCCTCCGAATACAAGACTCTTGAAAAGGTCCCTGCAGGCCGACTGGTCGCTGACAAGGATGTAGCGCAGGACCTGCATGTTCCTGGCTGATGCGGAAAGGCGTGCGCAATCGGCAAAGGATTCCAGCATGGCAGGAGGAACGGGATCACCTTTGAAGCGCCTGCAGGTCCGGGAACTGGCGATAAGCTGTGGGATGGTCAAGTGTGCGCACCTCCATGACGTGTCTGCATCGGTTTTATTTCATGTCGCCCTGCAAGGCAACACGAATGTTTGCCGGGGCGGAGCAGCAGTCCGCAAAAGGACCTGCCGCAGACCCGGAAGTGGTGAAGATGAAATGTCCGAAAACGGACGCAGATTATTGCCAACAGTGGAGTTTTGGATTAAAGATGGAGGCAGAAAAATTTCACGGGATCCTGGGCAGCTTTACTGGATCTGCGCAAAGCCTATGCCCCGTGCGATGCAACCACACCATTCCTGAGGAGGAATCATGAAACGTTTAGTTGCCTTGTCTGTAGTCCTTGGACTCATGTTTGGGGCCAGCGCCATGGTTGGCACCGCCAACGCCGCCGCGAAAACGATCAAGATCGCGGGCATGAAGGCAGAAGGCGAGCCTGAAACCATCGGAATGCATAAGTTTGGTGAATATCTCGAAAAAATGTCCAACGGCCGCTATAAGGTCAAGGTCTATCCCAACAGCACCCTCGGCAAGGAAGACAAGTACATCGCCGATACGCGGCGCGGCACGGTAGAGATGTGCGCGACCGGCACCCAGGTGTCCATGTTCCACAATGCCATGGCCATGCTTGAGACCCCCATGCTGTACGACAGCTATGCCCATGCGCATCGCGCTATCGACGGCAAGGTGTTCGACCTTATCACCGAGGGCTTCACGGAAAAGTCCGGCCTGCGCTGCCTCAACGCCTTCCCGCTCGGGTTCCGCCATTTCTATACCAAGAACCCGATCAAGAGCATCGATGACATCAAGAGCCTCAAGATGCGCGTGCCCAACATCACCCTGTACACCACCTTCGCCAAGGACTGCGGCATCAACGGGCAGGCCATGCCGTTTGCTGAAGTCATGAGCGCCGTGGATTCCGGCGTCATCGACGGCGGCGACAGCCCCCTTGCCGACATCACGTCCACCAAGGTGTACGAAAAGTGCCCGCACATCACCCTTACCGGGCATATCCTTGTTGTGCACTGCCTGTTCATCAACGAAAAGTTCTATCAGTCCCTGCCCAAGGAAGACCAGGAACTCGTGAACAAGGCTGCCAAGATGGCCGCCGAGGACGTGTGGAAGCTCCTTGAGGAAGTGGACGTGAAGGCTGCTGAAGAGATCAAGACCCATGGCGGCACCATTTCCGAGCCTACTCCTGCCATGAAGGAACATATGGCCAAGGCTGCGGAACAGACCTGGACCATGTTCACCGATCCCAGCCGCGAAAAGTCCTATGTTCCCAATGCCAAGGCTATTTTTGAAGCCGCGGCCAGCTTCAAGTAAATCGTTCTGAGTGCTGTAGGGGCTGGATTCCAGCCCCTTTCATGCATCTTTTACCGTTTTTCAGGGGACGACATGAAGCAGGAAACAGAGATTAAATCACCTGATGCAAACAGGGCCGGCGCGATCAGCACCGGTGCACTTGCGTTCCAGATCTTTTGCGCGCTGATCTTCCTGGGCATGATCGGCATGGTGTTTGCCAATGCCATGCTGCGGTATTGCTTCAACTCGGGCTATCCGCCCAGTGAAGAGTGGGCGCGTTTCCTTTTCATCTACATCACGTTTTTTGGCGCGATCGAAGCCTTCTACTACAAAAAGCACATCGCTGTGGACATGGTCGTGGACGTCCTGCATGGCGTATCCAAAAAAACAGTGCTTGTGCTTGCGCATCTCTGCACGATATTTGCCTTATGTGTCCTGCTGCAGGGCGGCATCGTCCAGGTGATCCAGTCGATGGATTCCTATGCCGTTGCAACGCATGTCAACATGGCCCTCATTTACATTACGCTGCCCATCATGGCTGCAGCAGCCATCCTGCTGCAGCTGCGGGATCTGCTTAAGGTGATCCGCACTCCGGCCTCTGCATTCGTCAGGGAGGGAAAACAGCCGGAACTGATCGCCGCAGAAGCCATAGCAGAATCCGGTCATGGCGCTGATGCCCAAACCGAATCGAAGCAGTAGGGGCGCGTATGGAACTTTTTCTCTTTCTCGGTTCTTTGTTTTTCTTCCTGGCGTTTGGCATCCCGATCTGCATGGTGCTCCTGTTATGCGCACTTGTGCTCATGTTCCATGCCGATATGTGGGATCCCATGTTCATCGCCTCCAGCATGCTGGATGGCGCTAACAACTATCCCCTCATGGCCATCCCCTTCTTCGTCTTCGCCGGAGAGATCATGGCCGCCGGCGGACTTTCCAAGAGGGTCGTCCAATTTGCACAGCTGCTCATAGGCGGCGTGCGCGGCGGGCTGGGGTATGCGGCCATCGTGTCATCGATCATTTTTGCCGGTCTCATGGGATCTTCCGTCGGCGAGGCCGCGGCCCTTGGCGGGCTGCTCCTGCCCATGATGAAGCAGGTCGGCTATAAGCCGGGCCGCGCAGGGGCCATCATCGCTTCCGGCGCCATCCTCGGGCCTATCATCCCCCCCAGCACGAACATGATCATCCTTGGCTCCTGCGTGAGCGGGCTGTCCATCACCAAGCTTTTCATGATCGGCCTTTTCCCGGGCATTTTCATCGGCCTTGCGCTCATGACGTTGTGGTTCTTCATCGTCCGCATCGATGGATACAAGGAGACCATCCATTTCACCAGGGAAGAAAAGATCCGCATCCTCAAGGACGCCACTCCGGCTTTCCTTATGCCCGTCCTGCTGCTGGGCGGCATACGCTTCGGCATCTTCACGCCGACTGAGGGCGGTGCCTTCGCAGCCGTGTACGCCATCGTCGTCTGCCTGTTCTGGTATCGTGAGATCGGGCTTAAGGAGCTGCTCCGGGTAAGTGCTGCTTCCGCCCGGACCACGGCTGCCGTCATGATGATCGTGGCCACGGCATCAGCCGTCGGGCAGTTCATCGTGCTTGCAGACATACCCCAGCAGATCATTGCCCTGTTCTCGCCGTTCAAGGATTCGCCCATCGTCCTGCTGCTCTTGATCAACGTGTTCCTGTTCCTTATCGGCATGGTCATGGATCTCACGCCGAACGTTCTCATCTTTGCCCCCATGTTCTTTCCTCTGATCATGGATGCCGGCATCGATCCTTACCACTTCGGCCTGATCTTCATCCTCAACCTGGGCATCGGCGTCATCACGCCTCCGGTCGGAACAGTGCTCTATGTCGTTTGCGGCATCGGCAATATCAAGCTTCCAGCCCTCGTCAAGAACCTGCTGCCATTCATCATCGTGGAATTCTTCATGCTGATCATGCTGACGGTCTTTGCGAAGATCTCCATCATCCCCATGAACTGGCTGTGCTGACGTGAAAAACTGACCATTAAAGAAAAATGCGGTTTCCGAGGAAACCGCATTTTTCTTTGCCGGGCTTGCGTTACAGCCATAGGTCCATAAGCTCCTGCGTGTCCTTTGCAAACCATCTTGCCCCTGCAGCGAGGAGCTCCTGCCGTGAGCCATAGCCGTAAAGCACACCCACTGACGGGATATGATGCCTTGCAGCTCCCAGGACATCGTATTTCCTGTCCCCGACCATGACTGCTGATCCGAAGCGTTCGAGATGCAGGCGCTGCCGCGCAGTTTCGATGATATCCCCCTTTTCCGCAAGGCGTTCTTCTTCATCGCCGCCCGCGATAAGAGTGAACAGGCTGCTGATGGAAAAGCGCTCTGCGATACGCATGGCGAAACATTCAGGCTTGGAAGTGGCCATGATCAGTTTGTGCCCTGTGCCATGAAGCAAAGAGAGCCATTCGCGGATCCCCGGATAGAGGGCATTTTCCGTCCATCCCTGATCTTCGTAGTAGGACTGGAAATGGAGTGTCGCTTCCGCTGATTTTTCCCTGCTGAAGCCATAGGCTTCCCCAAAGGATTCATAGAGCGGCGGTCCGATGAAGGAGACGAGCCTGGCTTCATTGCTTTCCGCTATGCCCATGCGGGCAAGGGCATAGCGGAGCGCACGGACGATGCCGGGAGAGGAATCGATGAGCGTTCCGTCCAGATCCATCAGGATGTATTCGGCTTGTGACGGATGTGCTAGCATGGAGCGGGATCGCCGTCAGGGAAAAAGCGAGGGGGCGCGGTCAGGATGCCAGCCTGCTTACGATGAGCCAGGATAGCGCCCAGGAGCAGCACTGCACCAGCAGCGGGGGCAGGACATATCCCTTAAACAGCATGTTGAAGCGCAAGACCAGGGACAGTGCAGACAGGAGAAAATAGAAAAAAAGAAATCCCAATATGGCCAGGAACCCGTACTGCAGACCCATGGCAAGAGCCAGGGCGAAAGTGATGACGCCGGTGCCCATGGGGGAAAAAAGCGGGGAATGGGTGGTCCGGTAGAAGAAGAAATGGCTCTTGGGCTGGCCATAGCTGCCACTGGGCTTTTCATCCGTGACCAGTTCGGCGTCGATGATCTCTGACGTGTGGATGACAGGCTGCCCGCAATGGGGGCAGGCCCTGCTGTCTTCAGGCATATTGCTGTTGCAGTTCGGGCAGATCATGGCATCGCTTCCTCGAATCGGCTGTAAAGATTATGTCATGCCGCGGCATAACGTGCATGCATCGGGATCCGTCATGCCGCGTGCTGCTTCCCATGCCGGACCTCCGACCCAGGCTTCCCACCCATGGGGGGACCTTTGAAAGTCCACGTCAAGTGTGCTGCCGCTGGGCTGCTCCATGCAGAAGGAGCGGCTGGAAGACAGGTGAAAAAGGTAGAGTGCTGCGGCGAGGGTGCCTGATCCGCAAGCGGTCTCCTGGCAAAGGGTATCTGTTGCCCCCACCCAGACGACCGGCGTTATGCGGTGGGCTGGTCGATCCTGCCCGTCCATGGGGGCTGAAGGGGAGATGGACTCGAGCCAGATGTGCCCGACAGCCTTCTTCCCTTCCAGTCCGTTCCGCTCGCGCTGGATCCGGCAATGGTCCGGCACATTTTCCGGCAGGGCGCAGCGTTCGATGATATGCGTTATGCCTGGGAGTTCAATGAGGAAAGAGCCGTCCCTGAGTGCAGCCGGTGCAGGGAGCTCTGGGAATTCCAGGCAGATATCGGAACGCCACAGGCCGTTGGCCTGCTTGCGCGCCCTTACCCGCAAGGGGCGCTCACAGCCAGAGACATGGATCTCTCCCTCCATCCAGCTTTCCGGACCGGGGCGGAGTTTGCCTCCTTCGGCAAGAAGCAGGGAAAAAGCCCGGGAAGCATTGACGCAGAACTCCCCCCCCATCATGTCGAGCCGGCAGCGGTCGGCATCGATGAAGCCGACTTGCTCAGCACCAATGTGCATGGGAGACATGACGGCTTCGGCAATGCGGGCCCGCATGGATCCCGGTACGCAGGAAGACGGGATCAGGATGGTCGGGTTTCCACCCGGTATGATCTTCCAGAAGGGCAGCATGCAAGGATGTTGGGCACACAATGCAGGGTGCGATACCTGATCAGTGGCAGCCTGAGCAGCCTCCGCATCCGCCTCCGCATCCGCCCCCGCCAGGCAGCGGGTTCTCCGGCGACACGAGGAAGCCCATCGGAGTGACATCGATGTTCACCTTGCCCGTCTGCTCAAGAAGGACTTTGGCGATGCAGAAATCGTAGCCATTGTCGGTAAAGGACGCATCGTCTTCCCCTGCTTCATCAAGCGCCAAGGCAAGACGGGGACCGCTGCATCCGCCGGGAGCAAGATAGACGCGGATGCAGGATTTGGGCTTGTCGGCAAAAAAAGCGTCGAGTTCTGAGGCTGCGCCCTTGCTTATGGAAATCATGTTGGCTCCTGTGTGAACGTTGTGGTGGTCATCTGTTTAGCTGGTCATTAAAGCAAGCTGCACGATGCTCCGCAGGAAAGTGGCGCGGTCTAAAAAGGTACAGACCGGACAGGTACAGCGGCATGCAGCCTATGCACGCGCATCTCCGGCTTCGTTCAGCGTGGACGTTGCTGCCTCCTGCCGGAAAAGACACCGTATAGATAGGTGCGGGGACCGGGTTTGTCAATGGCATGCCCCTGCACCTGGCAGATCCTCAAGGCGATTTCTACGGTCTGTTTTTACGCAGGGCGGGTGCTACGCGCCCTCGGCTTCGTTCTGGCGTGCTTCCAGTATCCTGTAGCAGGTGGCTGGCACCAGGAGTATGCCCGAGCGTTCCAGTGTGGCTGTCGCATTCCGTATGGCCTTGCCCGTCGTCTTATGCGTCATGAAGACAAGCGAAACGCAGTCGTTCTGCTTTTCTTTCTGGATGAGCTGGGCGAAACTTATGCTTTCAAGCGCGAAGACGGAAGCGATGTCGCGCAGGACTCCCGGCGTGTCGCGCACCGTGGCGCGCACATACCAGCAGTTGATGGACTCCTCGGGCGGCAGGACGTCTGCCACGGGCAGTTCGTCCACGAATCCGGTATTATCTTCCGCGCTGTTGAGGACCTGGCGCTTGGCCAGCGCCAGGAGGTCTCCGAGCACGGCGCTGGCCGTGGGCCGCCTGCCGGCGCCAAGCCCGTGCAGGAAAAGAGAGCCGACGGCGTTGCCTTCGATGCGCACGGCGTTGTACGCGCCGTAAACGCGCGCGAGGAGCATGGTGTTGGAAACGAGGGCGGGGAAAACACCGGCCTTGATCTTGCCCTCGACTTCCTCAGCCTGACCGATGAGCTTGATGCGGTAGCCGAACTGCCTGGCAAAGTCTATGTCGATAGGGTCGATGCCGCGTATCCCTTCAACGGCAAGATCTGCAAAGGGGTAGTGCCTGCCCCATGCCAGACGTATGAGGAGGGCCAGCTTGTGTGCCGCATCAAAGCCATCGATATCAAGGGACGGGTCGGCTTCGGCATAGCCCATTTCCTGCGCTGCCTTGAGCGCAGCGGGAAAATCCATGCCCTTGTTGTTCATTTCCGAAAGGATATAGTTGGACGTGCCGTTCAAGATGCCGAGCACAGAACGGATGTGGTTTCCCGTAAGGCTGTTTTTGAGCGTCTGGATGACAGGGATGGCGCCGGCCACGCTTGCCTCATATCCTATGGCGACATTGTTTTTCGCAGCCAGGGAAAAGATCTCGCGCCCGTATTCGGCAAGCAGCGCCTTATTGGCCGTGACCACGCTCTTGCCATTTTCGATCGACCGCAGGATGAGCTGCCGCGCTGCTGTCGTTCCGCCCATGAGTTCGACGACGATCTGGATCTCAGGGTCTTCGGCGAGGACCATGGGATCGTTGGTGAGCGCGGTCCCGTCTGGGAGCGCCCGCTTCTTGGCCATGTCATGCACGGCGACGGTTTTTATGAATATTTCACTGCCCGTTCTGCGGAGGATGTCTCTGCGGTTCTTCTGCAGCATTTCCACGAGTCCGCTGCCAACCGTTCCCAGTCCGGCTAATCCTATGCATAGCTTTTTCGCCATATGCTCTCCGTATGCTCGCTGACCTGCGGGGGGAAGCCTTGAATGTACGGCTCATTTATAGTAGCATCACCGCATTGTTGTAAAGAGGTCTTCCCCGCATGCGCGCTATGATCGCCAGGATCCCGGGGAAGCGATGGCGGAAGAATGGTCTCTATGGAAGGAACAAGCGGTACAGGGCAGGATGGGCTGGCATCTTTTTCGGGGACGATGGATCGCGTCGTCTTTCATAACGAAGAAAACGGCTGGACTGTCTTCCGCATGAAGGCCGAAGGCAGGGAGGACCTCATCACCGTAGTGGGGGCGATGGATTCCCCCCAGCCTGGCATGAGGCTGCGCGTGAGCGGCAGATGGATCAGCCATGTGCGCTTTGGCCGCCAGCTGCAGCTTGAATCCTGGGAAGAAGAAATGCCGGCTACGGCAGAAGGGATCAGGCTTTTCCTTGCGTCCGGCTGCATCAAGGGGATAGGTCCCAAGTGGGCTGACCGGATCGTCGGCTTTTTTGGTGCGGAAACACTGGAGGTCATGGAAAAGTCTCCGGACCGCATGCTCGAGATACCGCAGTTCGGCAAAAAGCGCCTTGCCGCCATGAAGGCGTCTTGGGAAGAGCATCACGGCATACGCCAGCTGATGCTTTTTTTGCAGCCCCACGGGGTCGCAGCCGGGCTTGCAGCGCGTATATACCGGCATTACGGGGCCTCCGCGCTGTCCGTCGTGCGGGAGAATCCCTACCGCCTGGCCATGGACATACGAGGCATTGGCTTCCTCACGGCCGATGAGCTTGCCCGGAAAATTGGCTTTGCAGATGAGAGCCCCCTCCGTGCCCAGGCTGGCGTGCTCTATACACTGATGGGGCTGACGGAAGAAGGGCATGTCTACTGTCCGCGGGAAGTCCTTGCGCAAACGGCTTCCGAAAAGCTATCCATACCCCTTGATCTTGCAGACAGCGCCATCGATGACCTTGCCATGGACGAACGCGTCGTCATCGAGGATCTCGGGGAGCATATGGGGGTGTATCTTTCGCGCTTCCATTATTATGAATCCACCATAGCCTACTATATGCGCAGGCTCATCAGTTCGCCGAAATCCGTATGCCTTCCCCAGGCGAAAAGACTGGTCGGCGACGTCCTTTCCCGCATGCCCATCACTCTGGCAGAGGAACAGAAGCGCGCGGTCCTCACAGCGGCCAGGGAAAAGGTCATGGTGCTCACGGGCGGGCCGGGCACGGGCAAGACCACCATCATCAACGCCATCATCCAGGTGTTCCGCGAGGCGGGCGCCAGGATACTGCTTGCCGCCCCCACGGGCCGCGCCGCCAAGCGCATGACGGAAACGAGCGGGCTGGAGGCCAAGACCATACACCGGCTCCTGGAATACAGCCCTTCAGAAGACGGCTTCAAACGCAACGAGGACAATCCCCTGGCCTGCGGGTTGCTCGTGGTGGACGAAGCCTCGATGATGGATACGATGCTCATGTGCCACCTGGTGAAGGCCGCGCCCCTGGGCGCCACCTTCGTGCTTGTGGGGGACGTGAACCAGCTGCCTTCCGTCGGACCGGGCAACGTGCTCCGCGATGTCATCGCCTCAGGCACCGTGCCTGTCGTGGAACTGAACGAGGTCTTCCGCCAGGCTGCGGAAAGCGACATCATCTGCAATGCACACCTGATCAACAGCGGACAGATCCCCGAACTGAAGCAGAAGGGTGGCGCGAAAACGGATTTTTATTTTTTCCGGCAGGACGATCCCGAAGCCGCAGCAGACCTCGTCGTCGATCTCGTATGCAGCAAGATACCGCATAAGTTCGGCTTCCGCTCCGAAGACATCCAGGTCCTTTCGCCCATGCTGCGCGGCGCGGTCGGCGTCAACAGCCTCAACAGGCGCCTGCAGGACGCGGTCAACCCCCAGGATGCCCAGCTTGCCCGTGGGGACAGGCTGTTCCGCCTGCATGACCGCGTGATGCAGCTCCGCAACAATTACGACAAGGATGTGTATAACGGAGACATGGGCGTCATCACGTATCTTGATGCAGGGGAACGCGAACTGACCGTGCGCTTCGACGAGCGGAACGTCCATTACCAGTGGGAAGAGATGGACGAACTGATACCTGCCTACGCCATATCCATCCACAAGTCGCAGGGAGGGGAATATCCCGTCGTGGTCATCCCCCTTATGATGCAGCATTTCATGCTGCTCCAGCGCAACCTGGTCTATACCGCCGTCACCCGGGGCAGGAAGCTGGTCGTCCTGGTGGGAGAATGGAAGGCTCTTGCCATCGCGGTAAAGAACAACCGCATGCGCATGCGCTACACATGGCTTGCGCACCGCCTTGCCGGCGATGCACCGGCGCCATGCCCAAGGGAAATGCATTCCCGGTTTGGCAGCACGCTGGGTCTGCAGGGGGATTGAGCATTGAACCGCACGTTATCGATCCGCCATCTGCTTTCCATCCTGTGCCTTGCAGCCTGCGCCATGCTTTCCGCCTGTGCAGGCGGCAGCGGACCGTACGCCACGCAAGGTCCGCCGTCCTTTCCTGGCTGGTCAGTTGAAAATGCCGCCGGGACTGTGCAGGACCTTGAGCTGATCCCCCAGGATCTCGCTTTTTTTGCTGCGCAGGCAAAGGATGGACCCGTGCGCTCCAGGACGGCTGCACAGGAGGATGCAGAACGTTTCAGGCAGCGGCTGTTCGCCCCGTGGCATGGCGTGGCCGCGGACCATGCGATCAGGGAAATGAAGAGGATCCTCGCCTGGCCGCATGGCAGGCGCGGCTTTGCCGAAAATCTCAGCCCCTGGGCAGACGCAGACTGGCAGGAGCTTGTGGACAACGCCCGTCTGGACGCGGCAGGCGGTGAATGCCGTCCTGCCATGACCGTGCATGCCGCAGACCTGCGCCTGGCGCCCACCATGCGCCCGCGCTTTGCCCGCCTGGAAGGGGCGGGGCAGGGCTATCCCTTCGATGACTTCCAGCAGACCGCCCTCCATGCCGGCACCCCCCTTGCCATTATCCATGCCAGCAAAGACGGAGCGTGGCTCCTTGCCGTATCCTCCCTGGCTTCGGGCTGGATACAGGCCGAACATGTGGCTTTTGCCGGCGATGGCTTCCGTGAGCGCTGGGAAGGAGGGCAGCTTGCAGCTTTCCTGGAGGATGACGTGCCGCTTGCGGCGCACGGCTGCTACTGGGGCAAGGCATCCATCGGGGCGGTCCTGCCTATGGATGGAGAAGGGGCGGTGCTCGTGCCCGTGCGCGGCCGCGGCGGCATGGCCGAAGCCGTTCCTGCCCGTCTGCCTGCAGGGGCAAAGATCTGTCCGCTGCCCCTGGAGCTCACCGCGCAGAACATCGCCGCGATAGGCAACCGCATGCTGGGGCAGAAATATGGCTGGGGCGGGCTGTACGGAGACCGCGACTGCTCTGCCACGATGCGCGACCTCTTTGCCCCCTTTGGCGTCTGGCTGCCCAGGAATTCCGCTGCGCAGGCCAGATCCGGCAGCTATGCCGCGCTCAGGGGGGATTCCGCCGCAGAGCGGCGGCAGGAGATCCTCAGGATGGGCATCCCGTTCCGCACGCTGATCTGCATCAAGGGGCATGTCGGGCTGTATGTCGGTCCGTACCGGGGAGAACCGGTTTTTTACCATGAATGCTGGGGAGTCCGCAGGCAGTTGCCCGATGGACGTGCCGGGCGCCTCATCATAGGACGGACGGTCATAACGAGCACGAGTCCGGGACGGGAGCGCAGCGACGTGCCGGAGCAGGTGCAGCTCATCCATAAGATCCACGGTGTGAGCGTGCTGGGCCGGGATTGGGATCGGGAACCGCGGCTGTAAGGATGATCAGGCATGAAGGAGCACTTTAAGTTTTTCATCCGGACATACGGCTGCCGCGTGAACCAGTATGAAAGCCAGTCCATACGTGAACACTGGCTTGCCCTGGGCGGGGAGGAGACCGTCAGTGCTCGGGATGCCGACGTCATCCTTGTTTCCACCTGCGCGGTCACGGCCCAGGCGGTGAGCGATGCGCGCCAGGATGTGCGGCATCTGTCCGCACTTGGGGCGCCACGGCTCATCGTTGCTGGCTGCGCTGCTTCCGCAGAGCCCGCTGACTTTGCCTTTCCGGGAGTGAGCGCCGTCATCCCGCAAAAAAGCAAGCATGCCCTGCTTGGCGTCCATCCCCTCGAGGCGGACAATTTTCCCGGAGCGGAAAGCACCCGGGCGTATCCCCCCTTCCACATCCATTCGTTTGTGCGCTCACGCCCCGTGGTCAAGGTGCAGGATGGCTGTTCGCAGGGCTGCGCCTACTGCATCGTGCCGCTCACGCGCGGTCCGGCGCGCAGCAGGTCTGCGGAAGACGTGGCGGATGAGGTGGGGCGCCTGCTGGATGCCGGCTACAGGGAGCTGACCCTTTCGGGCATCAATCTGCGCCAGTACCATGCCGGAGGGGGGCATGGAAGCGATTTCTGGACGCTGCTCAGGCATATAGACGGGACCTTTGCCCCGGAATGGCAGGGGCGGGCACGTTTCCGCCTGAGTTCGCTGGATCCGGCGCAGGTCACGGGGGCAGAGGGCCTGGAGACCCTGGAAGGATGCCGCATGGTCTGCCCGCATCTGCATCTTTCCCTGCAGAGCGGCAGCCCCTCGGTACTGCGCCGCATGGGGCGCTCCCCGTATTCCCCGGAAGGCATCGCAGGAGCCGTCACGGCTATGCAGCGCTTCTGGCCGGTCATGGGGCTGGGGGCAGACATCCTCATGGGCTTTCCCGGGGAAACAGACGCGGAGGTCGAAGAAACGCTTGCCATGGTGCGCTCCCTTCCGCTCACGTACGCGCATGTCTTCCCCTATTCTCCCCGGCCCGGCACCCGCGCTGCAGCCCTGGCCGGCCAACTGGACAAGCATACGAAGCAGGAGCATGCCTTTGCCGTGCGCGAGCTCACCGAAGCGAAGCGCCGGGTGTTCCTGCGGCAGCTTTCCTCCATGCGCGTGATGCACGTCGCCTTTGACGGCGGCGGCTCGGCGCACGGAGTCAACGAATGGTACGCGGACTGCCGCATGGAAGGCGGAGCGGTGCCTGCAGGGCATGGGCTCGTGCCTTGCGAGCCCGTGCGCGCTGAAGACGCATGCCTTGCCGTACGGCAAGCAAACACAGAAGGAAGGACTGGCGATGGCGCTTAGGAGCATGACGGGCTTTGGCAGCAGCCGCATTGAGCGCGACGGCGTGACGGCGGCATGGGAGCTGCGCAGCGTGAACAGCAGGTTCCTGGATATCAAATGGATGCTCCCGCATTCCGTGCGCGGCATGGAGCCCAGGCTGGAAAAGGTCGTGCGCTCCTATGCCCAGCGCGGCAGAATCGAGGCTTCCCTGAGCATCGTGGGCGGCGCTCTCTCCGGCGTGAGCTTTGACGCCCTCCAGGCCGGCGCCATGCTGGACGCCGTGGCAGGGCTTGCCGCATCGCGCGGCGACGCCTTCGCCCCGGATTACGCGAGGCTGATCGCCGTCCCATCGCTGTGGGGGCAGGACCGGGCGGAAAGCGGCGGTGCGCTTGGGGAGCTTCTTGAATCTTCACTGGAAGCCGCACTCACGGAATGGAACGCTTCGCGCGCTGAAGAAGGCCGGGCGCTTGCCGCCGACCTTTCAGAGCGCTTCGCACGCATCGGGGGCTGGGTGGAAAGCGTGGACGAAAGGGCGCCGGCCATCAAGCAGGGGCGGCTCACGCAGGTGCGTGAACGGCTTGCCGCCGTGCTTGCCGGGCTCGGAGGAGAGCTAGAGGAAGCCCGTTTCCTGCAGGAAGCGGTCATATTGGCCGACAAGCTTGACGTGAGCGAGGAACTCACGCGGCTGCGCGCTCATCTCGCACGCCTCGCCGCCATCCTCGAAAACGGGACGGACGCGGGGAAAAAGCTTGACTTCACGCTGCAGGAATGTTTCCGCGAGGTGAACACCTGCGGCAACAAGATCCAGGATGCCCAGGTGTCCGCCATCATCGTGGACTGCAAGAACGAACTTGAAAAATGCCGCGAGCAGGTGCAGAACCTGGAATGAGCATGGAGGAACGAGCATGAACGCTTATGCCGCCCGCAGGGGACTGCCCCTGGTCATATGCGCCCCTTCGGGGGCGGGAAAATCAACGCTTATCGGCATGCTCCGCAAAGAGTTCCCGCTGGAGTTCTCCATATCCTGCACCACCCGGGCCCCGCGTGAAGGGGAAAGGGACGGCAGGGACTACTGGTTCGTCCAGCGGGATGAGTTCCTGCGCAGGCGCGACGAGGGCTTTTTTGCCGAATGGGCTGAGGTGCATGGCAATTTTTACGGCACGCCGCTCAAGCCTGTGCAGGATACGCTTGCCGCAGGCAGGGACGTGCTGTTCGACATCGACGTGCAGGGTGCGGCGCAGCTGGCGCTCACCCTGCCCGAGGCCAGGTTCCTCTTCATCCTTCCCCCGTCGCTGGCAGAACTGGAGCGCCGCCTGCGTGCTCGCGGCACGGACAGCGAGGCATCCATACGCACGCGCCTGGCCAACGCCCGCACCGAGATAGCGCAGAGCCACTGGTTCGATGTCATCGTGGTCAATGGCGATCTGGCGCTGGCGTACGACCAGCTGCGTTCGTTCTATGTGGCTTGCACCCTCCGCCCTGCGCTCAATCCGCGGCTGGCCGCATTGGTCATGGGAGGGTAGCGGCGCGCATGGAAAAACTGTGGAGGTATCGCGGGGGGCTTGAGGGCTTCACTTCCGCCATGGCCGGGGAGATCTCCCGCAGCTGCGGCGTGTCGGCGGAGCTTGCCCGCCTGCTCTGGCTGCGCGGCGTGCGCAGCGCGGCCGATGGCCGTTTGTTCCTGGATGCCGCGCTGCGCAGCCTGGAGCCACCGGAACGCTGGCCCGGCATGGCGGAGGCCGCATCGCTCCTTGCGCGCGAGATCCGGAAGGGAGGCAGGCTCGCCATATGGGGCGACTACGATGTGGACGGCATCACCGGAACCGCGCTCGCCCTGGAAGTGCTGCATCATCATGGTCATGACGCCTTGTGGCACATCCCTGAGCGGCAGGGCGAAGGCTACGGCATGAACATCGCCGGCGTGGAAGACCTGCATGCCCGCGGAGCCACCGTACTGCTGACCATCGACTGCGGCATTTCTGACGCTGCTGCCATAGCCCGCGCCCGTGAACTGGGCATGACCGTGGTGGTGACAGACCATCACCTGCCTCCGGAGCAGCTGCCTCCTGCCCATGTGGTATGCGATCCCAAGGTGGGCGGAGGACCCTGCCAGGACCTGGCAGGGGTGGGGGTCATCTTCTATGTCATGGCGGCGCTCAACAATCTCTTGGCGCAGTCCGGCGGCAGGAAAATGGACATGCGCGCCGTACTGGACCTCGTGGCCCTGGGCACCCTGGCCGACCTTGTGGAACTTCAGGGGCAGAACCGCATCCTCGTGAAGAACGGGCTCCGGGTGCTGGCGGATGCCAGGCGGCCAGGCATCGCGGAACTCAAGGCGGTCAGCGGCTATCCGCCTTCGACGCCGCTGGTGTCCGGGCAGGTCGTCTTCAGCCTTGCGCCCCGCATCAACGCCGCCGGGCGCATGGCCTCAGCCCGGAGCGCCTTGGAGCTCTTGCGAACGGCGGACTTTGACGAAGCCCGAGCCCTTGCGGAAACGCTCAATGCCTATAATGCGCAGCGCCGGCAGGAGGAGGACGCCATCTGCCAGGAAGCCATGGCCGCAGCGGAGGCCCATGCGGCAGATCCCGCCTTCGTCATTGCCGGAGGCGGCTGGAACCAGGGGGTCATCGGCATCGTGGCATCACGCATCGTGGAGCGTTTCAACAAGCCCGTGCTGGTGCTCTGCCAGGACGGCGAGAGCCTCAAGGGCTCTGGACGATCCATCGAAGGCTTTGACCTGCACGCCGGACTGGCGCAGTGCGCCGGCGACCTGCTGGGCTTTGGCGGGCACCGCATGGCTGCGGGCATACGCGTACTGCCCGAAAAGCTGGATGGCTTCCGCGCGCATTTCCTCAGCGTCGTCCGTGAGGCGCTCGGTACCGATCCTGTGCCTCCGGTGCAGCGTCTCGACGGCGACCTGGACTTCCGCGCTGCGTCCGATTTCACCTTCCTCAAGGAACTGGAAATGCTGCAGCCCTTCGGCGCAGGCAATCCCGAGCCGGTATTCCTTTCTCCGCCCGTGCTGGTGCGGCGCGTGAGGCATTTCGGCGCGCAGAACAGCCATGCGCTCCTGGAACTGACCGACGAACAGAACGGGATCACTCTCAAGGCCAAGGCCTGGCGGCAGGCAGACCGTTTCGGGGCGGAACTGGAAGGGCAGCGCCTGCGCATCGCTTACAGCCCCTGCATCGATATGTACAACGGTGTGGCCAGCGTGGACGTGAAGATACGTGACTGGCGCCAGGACGGCGGCAAAAGCCCTGTGGTGTGCTCAAAGGAGGCTGGAAAATGAGCATGGAAGCCCGATTCACGTTAACAGAAAGCGGCACGCTGCTGCGCACGCAGCATCCCCTGTACGGCGACATCCCCGGACGCTTCCAGTACCTGGGCGGCGAAAGGGAAAAATACGGCAGCCCGGCGGCCTTCCTCATCGGCGCAGTGCTCTCCTGCTACTGCGAGAGCCTGGGCGCTGAGCTTCACCGCCGCGGCGCCTTCTTCCGCTCCATCGAGGCAGCGGGCCGCATCGAGATGGCGAAGGATGAAAACGGAATGCCCCGCATCGTGCGCATGGATGTGGACGTGACCGCCGACGTGGAGGAGCGCTGGGCCGGGATCCTCCAGGAATGTCTGGACAGGGTGAAAAACTGCCCCGTCAGCCGTTCCCTGGCGGCGGGCTTTCCCGTGTCGATCAGCGCCCGCCGTGCATGAGAGGCCCTCGGCGGATATCCCTTGGCGTTCCTCGTCAGTTTCTTTCTCAGGATTTTGCTTCTCAGATCAGGTTTGGACCATCACATCTGGATCAGCACAGGCATTGGATGCGAGGCCGGGGGCTATCACTGGCGTGTGATCTTGAGCTTTGAACGGCTGCCAGGCATAGTTGGCGTTTTGCATGCGCCAGGAGGGAAGGCTCCCAGGTATTGCATCCTACACGTTATGGGCATGCATGGCAGCGCGCACGGAGCGCACCTTTTCCGCGATGTCGGGCGCGCCCACGAGTTCCGAGACCAGGGCGCAGCACCGGGCGCCGTGCGCCGCCACCTGTGCGATGTTATGCTCCTTGATGCCGCCTATGGCCACGAAGGGCAGGCCGGCATGGGCGGCGGCCCAGTCCAGGTAGGCAAAGCCCACCGGCGCGCAGACGTCCTCCTTGGTCTGCGTGGCGAATATCGGTCCTACGCCGATGTAGTCGGCCCCGCTGTGGAGGGCATCGAGCGCCTGCTGAGGGCTATGCGTGGAAAGGCCTATGATCTTTCCGGGGCCGAGCAGGCGGCGGACCTCGGGCACAGGCAGATCGTCCTGGCCTACATGCACCCCGTCGGCTTCCACGAGCAGGGCGATATCGACATGGTCGTTGACGATGAAGCAGGCGCCGGCCTCGCGCGTCAGGCGGCGGAGGATGCGGCACTCCTCGAGCATCGTGCCGGCCTTGGCATGCTTTTCACGGTACTGGATGATGCGCACTCCGGCGGAAAGCAGGGCGACCGCCTGCTCTTCGGTGCTGCGGCCCCGTGCCAGGCGGGAATCCGTGAGGGCGTAGATGTCTGTTTCTCCGGGGAGTATGCGGGGCATGATGGTTCCTTAATCAAAAGCTTTAATGTTTCCGGTGAGGATCCATTCCAGAGCGGCGTCCGCCTGCATGGCCGCGCACTGCATGACACGCGGGGCCAGGGGCGGGGCGCCGGCGATGTCGCTGGCAAAGTCGCCCACGGCGGCAAGCAGGGTGCCGCCTGACGTGCGCAGGACGCGGCGCTTCATGATCCCGCGGCCGATGCCGGCCATGCCGGACCCGCTGACCACCGCCTTGCCGGCCTTGAGCGCCATGGTGGCGAAGAGCGCCTTGGCACGGGCGTTGTCAAAGGCTTCTATCCAGATCGGGGCCTTGTCCAGGATAGAGGGGATGTTTCCTTCGTCCAGCCAGAAGGGCAGGGCTTCCACGCTTGTCTGCGGAGCGAGCTCAGCGATCTGGGCCGCCAGGGCTTCGACCTTGTTCATGCCGATGTGCCGGGGGAAATAGTGCTGCCTGTTGAGGTTGCGCTCCTCTACAACGTCGCCGTCGATGACGATGAGCCTGCCGACGCCGCTGCGCGCAAGCATGACGGCGCTGTTGGAACCGAGACCTCCGGCTCCGGCGATGCCCACGCAGGCTGCGGCCAGGGCTGAAGCCTGTTCCGGGCTGACGTAATAGGAGACGGGCAGGGGCATGGCTAGGCGTCGCAGGCTTCCCAGTCCTTGGCCACGGCCTGGTAGCCCAGGGCGGCAAGGTCACGGGTCATTTCCAGCACGCTGCGGTGGTCGGAGATGTCGAACTGTCCGGAATTTTCGGCCTGGAGCACACGTCCGCCCACTGCCGTGGAAACGCCGGCGGAAACACGGGTGACGCCGATGGGCACGAGATGGTTCCGCATCTGCGCCGATTCCCGGCTGGAGACCGTGATGCCGCAGCGCGGCAGAAAGCAGCGCAGGGCGCAGACGTATTGAACGAAGAGCCTGTCATCCACGGGATGGGCGCCGTTGAACGATCCTTCGTGCGGACGCATGCGCGGCACGGAAAGCCCGATGTCCGCGCCGGGGAAGTGTTTTTGCAGCCACCACGCATGCAGGCCCGTGCAGAAGGCGTCATGCAGGAACTCGTCCAGGCCCAGGAGGGCGCCGATGCCTATGCCGTGCATGCCGGCCTTGGCGGCTCGTGCCGGGGTGTTGAGCCGCCACAGATAGTCGTGCTTGGGACCTTTGGGATGCAGCCAGGAATAAAGTTCCGGGTCGTACGTCTCCTGGAACATGGTCATGCTGTCCACGCCGCTGTCCAGGAGCAGCCTGTACTCGTCGAGGGTGAGGGAATAGACCTCCACGCCGATGGAGGCGAAGCGCGGCTTGATGCGCCTGGCGACATCGGCGATGTACCCGGGCGAAGCCAGCGCCGGGGCGTCGCCGGTGAGCAGGAGGACGTGGCTGATGCCCTTGTCGGCAAGGGCGAAGGCTTCGGCTGCAGCCTGCTCCACCGTGAGGTGCCTGCGCTTCTGCGTGTTGTCGGCATTGAAGCCGCAGTAGCGGCAGTGGTTGGTGCAGACGTCCGAGATGTACAAGGGGGAGAAGATGTTCACCGAACGGCCGAAAAAGCGCAGGGTGATCTCGCGGGAACGCTGCGCCATCTGCTCCAGGAAGGGGGCGGCGGCCGGGGAGAGCAGGGCGAGGAAATCTTCGGGCCTCAGGCTGTCTTTGCCCAGAGCGGCGAGCACATCACGGCTGCCGGCCTGCGCGGCCAGCCTTTCCCGCCGCTCACGCGGCCATTCAGCCAGGCACTGATCGAAATGCGCTTCGCCAGGGGCAAAGCTGTCGGCAAGGATGCGCTCACTGCTCATGGCTCTACCTTAAAAAACCGGTCAGGGGGGATGATGGAGAGGCCTGCCCGCTGAGCACAGCGCCTGCACCGGCGAGATAGGCCATGCGGCCGGCAGAGACAGCCTTGCCGAAGGCCTCGCCCATGGCCACGGGATCGGAGGAAGATGCGATGCCCGTGTTGACGAGGCATGCGGCAGCCCCCATCTCCATGGCTTCACATGCCTGCGAAGGCTTGCCGATGCCGGCATCCACAACGATGGGCAGTTCCATCTCCTCGATGAGTATGCCCAGCATCTCCTTTGTGCGGAGCCCGCGGTTGGTGCCTATGGGCGCGCCCAGGGGCATGATGGCGGCGGCTCCGGCGGAGGCGCAGTCCCGCGCGACGTAGAGGTCGGGATTGATGTAGGGCAGCACGGTGAAGCCTTCGGCCGCCAGCATTTCGGTCGCTCTGGCGGTCTCGTAGCCGTCGGGCAGCAGATAGCGTGTGTCGGAGATGACCTCTATCTTGATCCAGCTGCCGCATCCAGCGGCGCGGGCAAGGCGGGCCAGCCGCACGGCCTCTTGCGCGTTGCGCGCGCCCGACGTGTTGGGAAGAAGGCGCATGCCCTGGGGTATGTGTCCCATGACGCCTTTGCCGCCTGTGTCCACGCGGCGCATGGCCACGGTGATCACCTGGGCCCCGCTGGCGCGGCACACGGCGGGTATGAGCGCATCATCGCCGTATTTGCCCGTGCCGATGAAAAGGCGGCTCGTCAGTTCCACGCCGCCGATGATGAGGGTATCCTTGTCGTTCACGTTGTTAGCCTCCGCCCACGAAATGCAAAAGCTCAAGCCTGTCATCCGGGCGCAGCATGACGCTGCCGAACGAGCCCTTTTCGATGATGTCCCCGTTGAGTTCGGCAACGACGGCGTTCTCGTCCAGCCCAAGGCCGTGGATGTACTGCAGGAGCGTCGCGCCTTCAGGCACTTCTTTTGCCTCTCCGTTCGCAATGATGTTCATGGCATCTCCATGGCGCCGGCAAAAGAAAAAAGGAGGCGTGGCTTCCCTGCGGCAGCATTGCCTGCATCAGGTTCAAGGGGTCAGGGCAGTGCCCTTTCTCAGCCTCCGGGCTCCCCCAGCGCGTGAAAACCACTTTATACCGCGCATCCCCGGCTTGGCAAGCAAAACTCCTCGTCACATGAGGCTCGTGTCCAGCGCCTTGTTGAGCGTCACGGTGTTCACGCTGGCTTCCCGTCCGGCGAATATCCAGCGGCGCAGCGTCCATGCCTCAAGATCCATGACGTCGAGCTTGCCGCGTGTTTCTTCGCGCATGAAGGGCCTTAACGCTCCTATGACTTCCTCATCAGGAAAGGCATCCCCCTCGAAGCTTATCACGAGCATGTCCTTTTTCAGTTCTGCGGCGTCTTCGATGAACCAGCCGGAAAGGACGCTCACCACGGAGCGGAGGACTTCCTCTGTTGCCGGATAGAAGGAAGCGTATGCCTTGACGATGACAGGTCTCATGACGGCAGACGGGTCCGATGGGATGTGCGGTGGCCGTGCGGGAGATCCGCCAGGCGTCAGATCCCGCTCATGATGGTGCTGGCGGCGTTCGACAGGGCGCCGGACATGGCGGCGGAAAGGGTAGCTTCATGCAGGCGCGGACCGGGGATGCCGGCCTTGTCTTCCTGGGCGGAATACTTGCGCGTCTGGACAGGGGAATCGGCGCGGTGCAGGTGTGTTTGCAGGCGGACGACGCATGTGCAGCTGCTGATGTTGTTTTCCGTGAGCCAGACATGCTCGACCGTCCCGCCAACGATGTAGTCGGGGTTGCTCGAGCGGGCCTGGGTCAGCGAGGCGGCCATGGAGACCTGGGCGCCGAGTTTTGCCAGCTCGTCGGCCAGGCCCCGGCTTGCCCATTCGGCAACGCTGGAAGCAGGATTGAACGGGCTGCCGTCCTTATGGACGCCGATGTCGATGCGGCCGCGCTTGTCCTCGAACATGACGACCACGATGCGCGGGGCGGTGGAAGAAGGAACGATGTTGCCGGATGACGACCTGTCATAGGTCAGCCGCACGGTATTGTTCGAGCCGAAGCATCCGGAAAGCATGGTCGCGAGAACGAGGAGGCACAGGATGCAAAGGGATCTGCGAAGGCTGCGCATGGTGTCTGTCCTTGGTTGAAAGAGGTTAAAACGTTGGCCGCCCATGAAGGCGGGGATACCGGGATGGTCAGTCTTTCCGCAGCAGGCCGAACTTGTCGAACAGCCTGAAGGTCAGGCTCATGACGATGGCGATGAGCGTTGCAAGGACCATGCCCTGCACGGTGATGCTCCCAAAGGTCAGCTTGGCGCCGCTCATGCCGACGATCATGATGACGGAGGTCATGACGAGGTTGGAGGACTTGCTGTAATCCACTTTGCGCTCGACCAGCACGCGCAGGCCGGAGGCAGCGATCACGCCGAACAGCAGCAGGCATACGCCGCCCATGACCGGCACCGGGATGCCGCGGATGAGCTCGGCCAGCTTGCCGATGAACGACAGGAGGATGGCCATCACGGCCGCACCGCCGATGACCCAGACGCTGTAGACTTTCGTGATCGCCATGACGCCGATGTTTTCGCCGTAGGTCGTATTGGGGGTCGCTCCGAAGAAACCTGAAAGGATATTCGAGCAGCCATCGGCGAAAAGGGAGCGCGACAGTCCGGGATCCTTGATCAGGTCCCGGCCGACGACGTTCCCTGTGACAAGGAGGTGGCCGATGTGCTCGGCCAGGACGACGAGCGCGGCTGGCGCGATGATCAGGATGGCATTGATGTCGAATGTCGGCTGGTAGAAGCTGGGCACCTGCAGCCATGGAGCATTGGCAACGGGCGTGAAGTCCACCATGCCGAGGAAGAACGCGAAGACGTAGCCGCAGATGACGCCGAAAAGCACCGGTATGATGGCAAGGAAGCTCCTGAAGGCGACGGTGCCGATGACCGTGACCGCCAGCGTGAACATCGAGACCATGACGTTCTTGGGATCGATGGCGTCGCCTGTCAATCCTGCCATCCCCGCGGCGGTCGGAGCCAGTTCAAGGCCGATGACGGCGATGATGGCGCCCATGGCGGCAGGCGGGAAGATCACATCGATCCATGATGTCCCCGCGAATTTGATGATGATGGAGAACAGGATGAACAGCAGGCCGAAAACGATGAATCCGGACTGCGCGCAGGAATATCCGCTGGAGGCGATGATCACCATGACCGGTGAAATGAAGGCGAAGCTGGATCCGAGGTACGAGGGGATCTTCCCTTTCGTGATGAACAGGTACAGCAGTGTGCCGATGCCGTTCATGAAGAGGCAGGTCGTGGGATTGACCTTGAACAGGAAAGGAACGAGCACGGTGGCCCCGAACATGGCGAACAAATGCTGCAGGCTGAGCGGGATGTTCAAAAGAAGAGGTGGTCTTTCCTCAACTTGTATGACATGATTGATCACAGGGCTGCTCCTTTGCGTTTGCTTTCATAAATTGGATTATTGTATTATCATCGGCTTGCGGGCACAAGAAAAACCTGATGCCGGACATCAGAAAATTTTATAACCATGCAAGATCATGTAATGTTTTGGAGCGATATGAAAACCATCGCGCATATGCGCAGCGACATAAAGGAAAAATTCGGAGCGCCGAGGCAGGGCGGGCTTGCGCCGCATGTGCGGGGGCGGATCATTTTTGAAAAGGAATACCGCGATCCCGAAGCCTTCAGGGGACTGGAGGAATTTTCTCATATCTGGCTGATATGGCTCTTTTCGGAAAGCATGGGCAGATGGTCTCCCACCGTCCGGCCTCCCCGCCTGGGGGGCAACAGGCGCGTAGGCGTTTTTGCCTGCCGTTCGCCGTTCCGCCCCAATCCCATCGGGCTCTCCTGCGTCAAGCTCGATCAGATCGAATGGCATGCCGCAGACGGCCCCGTGCTGCATGTGTCGGGTGCCGACCTGATCGACGGCACGCCCATCCTGGACATCAAGCCCTATCTGTCCTCCGCAGACTGCATCCCCGGCGCCTTGCAGGGCTTTGCCGGAAAAACAGCCATGGATATCCTGCCGGTCCGCTTTCTCCCGCAGGCGGAGGATGCCTTGCCCGCTGAACAAAAAGAAGCGGTCGCAGAATTGCTGGGCCTTGATCCCCGTCCACGCTACCACCATGATCCGGAGAGGATTTACGGGATGAAATATTCCCGCTACAATATCCGTTTCAGAGTCGCAGATCGTCATGTGGAGGTCATCGATGCGGAACCGGCAGGGATGCTGTGATGCCTCTGCAAATGCGTGTGCAGACCGTTTTTTCATGGCGCTGGAAGCATCTCGTGTTTGCCGCTGGATACCTTGACATACTGGAGAATGATGGTGTTGAATAGGGAAGCGGCCGGACAGGTCGCGGAACGTGCCATGTGACCAGATGGCGCGTCTTCTCTGCGGCATAAGCATTTAAGGAGCTTTTGTATGGATGAAGGCAAGCTGAACGAACTCATAGGATTGAGCAAAGAAGCGCGAAAACTCTTCATCGAGATGATGGCCAACCTGGGAGTAGGGCATATCGGCGGCTCCCTTTCCATCATCGATGCACTTGTCTATCTTTATTACCGGGAAATGCGTGTGCGTCCGTCTGAACCCAGATGGCCTGACCGTGACCGGCTCGTCGTGTCGAAAGGCCATGCGGGACCGGCACTCTACGCGGTCCTGGCCATGAAGGGCTTTTTCGATAAGCAGGAACTCAGCACCCTGAACAAGCTGGGCACGCATCTGCCCAGCCACTGCGATATGAAGCTGACGACCGGCATCGACATGACAGCGGGTTCGCTGGGGCAGGGGCTTTCTGCCGCCGTCGGCATGGCGCTTGCATTAAAAGTTCAAAAGAAGGACGCACGAGTCTACTGCATCATCGGCGATGGAGAATCCCAGGAAGGGCAGATATGGGAAGCCCTGATGTATGCCGGCTCGCAGCAGCTCGACAACCTTGTGGTCCTGGTCGATGACAACGGCATGCAGATCGACAACTACACCGATGCCCTCAATGCCGTGCGCCCCTTTGACAAGCGCCTTGCCGCGTTCGGGTTTGAAGCCATCAATGTCGACGGGCACGATTTCAACCAGCTCGACGCCGCCTTCTACAAGGCCAAGACCATCAAGAAACGTCCCACGGCCATCATCATGTCCACTGTCAAGGGCAAGGGATTCTCCTTCTGCGAAGGGAAGCTCAGCAACCACAACATGAAAGTCACCGCAGAAGATCTCGCCTCAGCGCTGAAAGACTTAGCATAAGGAACGTGCCATGCTTGAAACTATTGAAATGCGTAAAGTCTATGGTGATACCATGATAGAACTGGCAGCGAAGAACGAGAAGATCGTTTCGCTGCAGGCTGATCTTACCGGTGCCAACGGTATGAAGGAATTTCATGCTAGATATCCGGAACGCAGCTTCAATGTCGGCATCGCCGAAGCGAACATGGTCGGCGTTGCCGCGGGCATGGCGGCATGCGGCATGCTGCCTTTCGTCCATTCTTTTGGCACGTTTTCCACGCGCCGCTGCTATGACCAGATCGCCATATCGGTTTGCTATGCCGGGCTCAATGTCAAGATCATCGGCTCTGATCCCGGCGTAGGCGCTGAATTGAACGGCGGGACGCACATGGCTCTTGAAGATGCCGGCATCATGCGCAATCTTCCGGGCATGGTGATCTTCGAACCCGTGGATTCCACGCAGCTTAAGAGCGCCCTGCCGCAGATCGTCGACTACGACGGCCCCGTGTATATCCGCCTGTTCCGCAAGAACGCAGAAAAGATCTTTGATGAGGGTTATGCCTTCAACTGGGGAAAGGCAGACTTGCTCCGGGACGGTTCAGATGTCGCCATACTTGCTTCCGGCGTTTGCGTGAAGGAAGCTCTTGACGCCGCTGATATCCTTAAAGCCGAAGGCATTTCATCCCGCGTGCTCTGCGTTTCCATGATAAAGCCGCTGGATACGCAGGCAGTCATCGACGCCGCCAGGCAGTGCGGAGCCGTGGTGACCGCCGAGAACCATAACATCATCAATGGGCTTGGCAGCGCCGTGGCTGAAGCCCTGGCAGAAAATGCCCCGGCTCCTCTCGAAAGAGTCGGGGTCCGCGACCACTTTGGACAGGTCGGCAAAGCAAGGGATCTCATGAAGACGTTCGGCATCCTTGCCTCCGACATCGCTGCAGCTGCCCGCAAAGCCATATCCAGAAAAGCGTGACTGCTCCCATCGACCCGTCCGCCCTTATCCGGATGCTGATAGGGGCGGATCCCTTTTAAAAAGTTTGCGTGCGGCCCGCGCTTGACCATGATAACGATTGGGGCTAAGCAATCGTGCCCGCCTGCGGAAGTTTTTGCGATCTTTCATGGAGCAGGGGCCTTTTTTTATTCTGCCATAAAGGGAAGGAACACCCATGAGCAATCCCATTTCGGTGCAAGGCTACAAGAAATTACTCGATGAACTGGAAAGCCTGAAAAAAGAGCGTCCGATCGTCATCCAGGCGATCAAGGAAGCGCGAGAAGAAGGCGACCTGAGTGAAAACGCAGCCTATGATGCTTCCCGTGAGCGCCAGGGGATGCTGGAAGCCCGCATCAATTATATCGAGGCGCTCCTGCCCCAGCTTACGGTCATCGATTTGTCCGAACTGGATGGTGAAAAAGTGATTTTCGGAGCTACGGTCCACCTTATCAATGTGGATACGGAAGAAGAGCGTGAATATACGCTGCTGGGACAGGAAGAGGCAGATTATTCGCGCGGCACCATTTCCATCAGTTCCCCGGTCGGCCGGGCCCTTCTCGGTCACAAAGTCGGTGATGAGGTCACTGTGCGCGTGCCCAGGGGTTTGATCACTTACGAGATAACCGACATCGAATTCAGAGGTGCCGGTGACTAAGGCATGGCCGTGCCTCTGCTCCCATGATCGTAATGCATAAGGATGGAACTATGAGTGAGCCGGATAAAGTAATCTATTCCATGTACAGGGTCACTAAGAGGCATGGACAGAAAGAGGTCCTTAAAGACATTACCCTGGGCTATTTTTATGGCGCTAAGATCGGTGTCCTGGGATTGAACGGCGCTGGCAAATCGTCTTTGCTCAAGATCATGGCCGGCGTAGATGCAGCGTTTGACGGGCAGGTCGTGGTCGCTCCCGGCTACACCATCGGTTACCTTGAGCAGGAGCCCTTGCAAAATGAGCAGCGCACGGTGCGCGAGGTCGTCGAAGAAGGCGTTGCGGATATCGTCGACCTTGTGAAACGGTTCAATGCTGTCAACGAAAAGTTTGCAGAGCCGATGGGGCCCGCGGAGATGGACGCACTGCTTGAGCAGCAGGCAAAGATCCAGGAAGAAATGGATGCCAAAAATGCGTGGGACCTCGATTCCCGGCTCGAAATGGCGATGGATGCTCTCCGCTGTCCGGCACCCGAAACGCCCGTCACCATGATCTCCGGCGGGGAACGCAGGCGCGTCGCCCTTTGCCGCCTCCTGCTGCAGGCCCCGGATATCCTGCTCCTTGACGAGCCTACCAACCATCTCGATGCCGAATCCGTCGCCTGGCTGGAAAGATATCTGCAGAATTTTCCCGGCACCGTGATCGCTGTCACGCACGACAGGTATTTCCTCGACCATGTCGCAGGATGGATACTTGAGCTTGACCGGGGCAGAGGCATCCCGTGGAAAGGCAATTATTCCTCCTGGCTCGAGCAGAAGGAAAAGCGCCTTGCCCTGGAAGAAAAGGCCGACGTTGAACGGAGGAAGACCCTGGCCCGCGAGCTGGAATGGATCCATATGTCCCCTAAAGGCAGGCATGCGAAGGGCAAGGCCAGGATAAACGCCTACGAGGCCATGCTCAGCCACGAAAGCGAGCGCATGGCGCCTGACCTGGAGATCTACATCCCGCCGGGACCACGGCTGGGGCGCTCTGTCATTGAAGCGAAGGGACTCACGAAAAGCCTTGGCGACAAGCTTCTTATCGACAAGGCGGATTTTCTGATACAGCCGGGAGCCATCATCGGCATCATCGGACCCAATGGCGCTGGCAAGACGACCTTGTTCAAAATGCTTGTCGGTGAAGAAAAACCTGATTCCGGGCAGCTCGCAATAGGCGAAACCGTAAAGTTCGGCTATGCCGACCAGGGACGGGAATCGCTGACGCCGGGAAAAAGCGTCTATGAGATCATCAGCGGCGGCCACGATTCCATACGGCTCGGCGGAAGGGAAATAAATGCCCGCGCCTATTGTTCCCGCTTTAATTTCCAGGGCGCGGATCAGCAGAAAAAGGTGGACGTCCTCTCCGGCGGGGAAAGGAACAGGGTGCATCTTGCCTGCATGCTGAAGTCGGGTGCGAACGTGCTCCTGCTCGATGAGCCGACCAATGACATCGATGTCAATACGATGCGGGCACTGGAGGACGCTCTGGAGAATTTTGCCGGCTGCGTTCTCGTCATCAGCCATGACCGCTGGTTCCTCGACAGGATAGCAACACATATCCTCGCTTTTGAAGATGAAGGACATGTCGCCTTCTTCGAAGGCAATTTTTCGGAGTACGAACAGGACAGGCGCAAACGCCTCGGAAAGGATGCGGAAACGCCGCACCGGATGAAATTCCGTCGGTTGACGCGATGATTTGTCATGCAAGAGGGCCCGGCATCCTGCCGGGCCCTCTTGCATGGGGTCGAAAACTGCTCCGCCACGCCTCATGGAGCGTGTCTCCCTACAGGATAGCCTGTCCTTCGGCGCCGGGCAGCGAGTGGAACTGGCGGCAGAAATCCGGGGCATAGCGGAAGCAGCGGAAGACGGGCCAGGGCGTCGAGGTGCTGTCTGGTTCCGGCCTCCAATACTCCCAGACCACGTC
>JAEEGF012100331.1_pt1 | contig 42405 bp, 25 predicted proteins | sample 9134171 | NCBI WGS metagenome assembly JAEEGF01 (sample SAMN16246542, study PRJNA631951) | gut metagenome | biome: gut microbiome; feature: rumen; material: AP-attached | host: Bos | place: Iran: Karaj | collected 2018-10 | reverse complement strand
CTTACACATTTGCCGGTAGTATTGGATCCTTCGCACGGAATAGGAATAAGAGAACATGTTCCTACAATGGCAAAAGGATGTTTGGCGGTAGGAGCAGATGCAATAGCATTGGAAATACATCCGAGACCGGAAGAAGCATTATCGGACGGTGCACAAAGTTTGTTAACCGATCAATACAAAAAGCTTGTGTCTGAACTTAAAGTTTTGGCAAAAGCATTGAACAGAGAGATTTAAGAGGTATAAAATGAATATTTCAACTTATGAAGAAATATTAAGTTTGGCAAAAGGATATAAGACAATTCCCGTAAGTTGCCAAATTTTGAGTGATATAAAAACTCCGATACAAGTTTTAAGAAGTTTAAAGGCTATAAGCAGTCATTGTTATATGCTTGAAAGTTTGGAAGATTCTTCAAAGTGGGGAAGATACACTTTTTTAGGTTATGATCCTAAACTTGAATTTACATGCTTAAACGGTGTAATAAAAATAAACGGAGAAACCATCGCAAAAAACGATAATCCGAAAAAGTATATAAAAAACATTATTGAAGAAAACAAAAGTCCGAAACTTGATTATCTCCCTACTTTTACCGGCGGACTGGTAGGCTATTTTTCTTACGATTACATAAAATATAACGAACCGTCTTTAAAATTAGTTGCAAATGACGACGAAAATTTCAACGATGTAGATTTAATGCTTTTTGATAAAGTTATAGCTTTTGATAATTTAAAACAAAAAATATTCTTAATAATAAATATTAAGACCGATAATTTAAAGCAAAATTATGATACTGCCGTTTCGGAACTTAAAAAAATGGCAGACATTATACAAAACGGAGTTTTGGCAAAACAAGAACCGTTAAAAATAAAATCCGAATTCAGATATTTGTTCACTAAACAACAATATTGTGATATGGTAAACAAAACGAAAACTTACATTAAAAACGGTGATATCTTTCAGGCTGTTTTATCGAACAGAATTGACGTTGATGTTGAAGGCAGTTTACTTGATACATACAGAATATTAAGAACGACTAATCCTTCTCCCTATATGTTTTATTTTTGCAGTAAAGATATAGAAATTGCCGGTTCTTCTCCTGAAACATTGGTAAAACTTGACAACGGGATTTTACATACTTTCCCTTTAGCGGGAACAAGACCGAGAGGAAAAACTCAAGAAGAAGATTTACAACTTGAAAAAGATCTTCTTTCGGACAAAAAAGAGCTTGCAGAACATAATATGCTTGTAGATTTGGGAAGAAACGATTTGGGCAAAATAAGCAAATTCGGTTCGGTAACCGTAGAAAAATATATGAGCATAGAAAGATTTTCTCATGTTATGCATATAGGTTCAACGGTAAGGGGCGAAATAAAAGATGAAAAATCCGCTATTGACGGTATAGATACCGTTCTTCCGGCGGGAACACTTTCAGGTGCACCAAAAATAAGAGCTTGCCAAATCATAAATGAATTGGAACAAAATAAAAGAGGTATTTACGGCGGAGCAATAGGATATATAGATTTTTCAGGAAACATGGATACTTGTATCTCTATAAGAATAGCTTTTAAGAAAAACAACAAAGTGTTTATCCGTTCCGGTGCGGGAATTGTTGCAGACAGTGTTCCCGAGAAAGAATACCAGGAATGCGTAAATAAAGCACAAGCGGTTGTGAATGCTCTTAAACTTTCCGCAGAGAAGAACTTTTCAGGAGGCAAAGTTGATTTTATTAATAGATAATTACGATAGTTTTGTTTATAATCTTTATCAATATATCGGTTCAATAAAATCCGATATATCGGTTAAAAGGAACGATGAAATTTCTCTTTCGGAAATAGAAAAGTTAAATCCGGAAAGAATAATTTTATCACCCGGACCGGGGAAACCTTCCGACGCGGGAATTTGTATAGATTTAATTAAATTTTTTGCGGGAAAGATTCCTATTCTCGGTGTTTGTTTAGGTCATCAGGCAATATGTGAAGCTTTTGGTGCAACTGTATCTTATGCCAAAACTTTAATGCACGGTAAACAATCGGAAATAAAAGTAGCTACGAATTGTCCGATTTTTTACGGACTTGACAAAACAATTGTCGTAGGAAGATATCATTCTCTTGCGGTTTTAGAAGAAACATTACCGAAGGAATTGGATATTGTTGCTCAAACCATCGATAATGATAAAGAAATTATGGCTGTTTACAATAAAGAAAAAAATGTTTTTGGTGTTCAATTTCATCCGGAATCTGTACTTACTCCTAACGGATACCAAATAATAAAAAATTTTTTGCTTAGCAAAATTTAGGAGAAAAAAGATGATTAAAGAAGCAATAGTAAAAGCAGTAGCAAAACAAAATTTAACTTTTGAAGAATCCCAGACGGTAATAGATGAAATAATGAGCGGACAAGCAAGCCAAATACAAATGTCTGCATTTCTAACGGCAATGTCCGTAAAAAAAGAAACTATTGAAGAAATTACGGGTGCTGCAGCAGGTATGAGAAAGCATTGTGTAAAACTTCTTAACGATATGGACATTTTGGAAATTGTCGGAACGGGAGGGGACAAATCAAATTCTTTTAACATTTCAACAACATCCGCATTTGTAGTATCCGCCGCAGGAATTCCGGTAGCAAAACACGGTAACAGAGCCGCATCAAGCAAATGCGGTGCTGCAGATGTATTGGAAGCATTAGGAGCAAAAATAACTATATCACCGGAAAAAAGCAAGGAAATTTTAGATAAAATAAATTTTTGTTTTTTGTTTGCACAAAATTATCATATAGCAATGAAATATGTTGCTCCCGTTAGAAAAGAGCTCGGTATAAGAACAATATTTAATATATTGGGACCTTTGGTAAATCCTGCCGGTGCAAGCATGCAGTTGTTGGGAGTATACGACGAAGATTTAATAGAACCTATGGCAAAAGTGTTATCTAATTTAGGTGTTAAAAGTGCTATGGTAGTTTACGGAACGGACGGACTTGATGAAATTTCGGCAAGTTCACTGACAAAAGTTTGTGAAGTTATAAACGGAAATTATAAAACTTATGAAATCGAGCCGGAACTTTTCGGTATGAAGAAATGTAAAAAAGAAGATTTGTTGGGCGGAACTCCTAAAGAAAATGCACAAATAACAAGAGATATTCTTTCCGGTGCGCAAGGTGCAAAAACGGATGCCGTAATTTTAAATTCAGCAGCTGCAATACATATCGCCAAGCCGGAAATTTCAATAAAACAGGCAATTGATATTGCTAAAGATATTATTGAAAGTAAGAAAGCTCTTAACCAATTGGAAAGTTATATTAAATTATCAAATGAAGAATAATTACAAGACGGACAGAAGTGATTTTTAAGGAGTTAAAATGATACTTGACGATATAATTGCAAAACAAAAAGAAAGAATAAAAAAAGAAAAAGATATAAAAAGTTTTGATGTTTTAAAACAAGAAGCAGAGAATCTTCCTATATCAAAAAATTTCTTTTTTGAAGAAACTTTGAAGAGTAAAGATTTTGCTTTTATTTGTGAAATTAAAAAAGCATCACCATCAAAAGGAATAATAGTTGACGATTTCCCTTATACAGATATTGCACAAGAATATGAAAAAGCCGGAGCAGCCGCAATTTCCGTTCTTACCGAACCGCACTTTTTTAAAGGAAACGACAAATTCTTAAATGATGTTGCGGAAATCGTAAATATTCCCGTTTTAAGAAAAGATTTTATTATAGACGAATATCAAATATATCAGGCAAAAAGTATAGGCGCTGATGCGATTTTGTTGATTTGTGCAATTCTTGATGAAGAAACATTAAAAACATTTTTTAATACGGCAACAAAACTTAAATTAAGTTGTCTTGTAGAAACTCATAATGAAGATGAAATAAAAAAAGCATTAAATTCCGGTGCAAAAATTATCGGAATAAATAACAGAGATTTAAAAAATTTTAAAGTAGATATTAACACATCTTTAAAATTAAAGAAATATATTCCAAAAGACAAAATAATAATTTCGGAAAGCGGAATTAAAACCGCCGAAGATATAAAAATTTTAAAACAGTCAGGATTTAAAGGTGCATTAATAGGTGAAAGTATGATGTTAAGCAAAAACAAACAACAGTTTTTGTCAAATTTGAAGGGTATTAACTAAAAACGACAAAACTCTTTTATTAATCGTGAACGATTAAAGTGTTAGTAAATATCAACGTAATTTGGTAAAATATTTGTTAAGATAAAGTAATGCGGGAGGGATAATGAATATATTTAAATTAATTGTTATGTTTTTATGCACTACATTAATTACATCTTGTGCTACAGCATATAAACAAGCAAAATCTCCTACAAGTACAGGATATTACGATACTCTTTTACAACAAGGTATGTATGAAATAACTTTTAACGGAAATGCAGATACATCAACCACAACCGCACAAGATTATACTTTATTAAGAGCTGCGGAAGTTTGTATTGAAAACGGTTACAAAACATTTGATATTGTAAATTTAAACGATAATTCAAAAACGGAAACAAGTATATATACCAATTATTACGGACGACGCTTTGCGGATACAACAGTTTCCACAAGCACTTATCCGAAAATTGCTATTATAATTAAGTGCTCTACGGAAGAGAATTTGACTTTTGTTGCCGAAGAGATTAGAACAAATTTGAGAAAAAAACTTAATTTGCAATAAGTTTTTATTATTATAATTTTAAATTTAGAAAAGTTAAATTTAATTAATAAATTCGCTAAAAATTTTCATATTTTTTTATAATTTTCCAGTTGTTTTTTTATCTAAAATGGATTATAATTGTAAAGATGAATAGTCAATTTTTTACAATATCAATAAAAAAAGTCTTTTCTTTGGTAATATCGTTAATGATATTATTCAATGTTTTTAGTTTTGCCCTAATAAAGAATATAAACAATATAACTATTTCAAACAATTGTGCTACAGATACATTAGCGCACTATTGTAATATAGCAGTTTCTTTACCTGTAAATATAGTGGGCAATTTCTTTAAAGATAAATTAAACACGGATGCTAATTTCGGGTATACGAAAAATCGTAATAACAGGGAAACTAAAAGCTCAAATAAAAAAAATGAAGGTAAAAGTTTTTTTCATTTTGCGGTTTTTGAAAAAGATTTTTCCAAAATACAATTTTCTAACAGTTTAACGGCAAGTGTTGGTATAAATCAAGACATTTCTTACATACCCATTTTATCGGTCTTAAGTTTTATTGTGAGTTTTATGTTAATATTTATAGTATCATTTAAAGGCAGTATGATATTGGCCAGAGGGGATACGGAAGATAATATTATTAAAAAAATAAATATGGAAAATAATGCCCGTCTTGTATAAAAAACATACAAGGCGGGTTTTATTTTCGGAGGAGAAAAAAATGATATTAAAGGGAAAAAAGAAAGAAATTTTGTTTACAAAGTTGCTAAGTGTGTTAATAACAGTAAGTTTGGTATTGACAAGTATAAGCGAATTGGCGTTTGCGATGCCTATGGTATCGGGGAATATTTTGCCTAATATGGGAATGATATCCTCACAGGATATAAGTGCAAATATTATTCCTTTTAATGTGGGCAGAGTAACTGATGCGGATTATAACGGTGAAGGTAAAGTATTAGTAACAATACAAGATCTTCATTCACACAAACAAACACAGGAAAACATAAACAGTATATTAAAAATATTGGATAATAAATATGGCATAAGAAATATTTGGCTCGAAGGTGCCAGCGGAGATCTTGATACAAGTTGGCTTGCTAACATAAAAGACGAGAATTTAAAAGAAAAAGTAATGACCGCTTTGTTAAATAACGGAAGATTAACCGGAGGAGAACTTTATTCCATTCAAACCGGTAAAACGAAAATTTTAAAAGGTATAGAAAACAAAGATGTTTACATGAAAAACTTTGAAAGATTAAACGAAATATATAATAAGAAAGAAGAAATTGCCGAATATTTACCTAACATAAGAGCCATACTTGAAGCAAAAATCCAACAATATTATTCTTTGGAAAACAGTAAAATACATAACTTGAGAAAAAAGAACAGAAACGGAGAAATAAAAGCCGACAAATACTTTTTAAGAGTCGTAAGAGCAAGTATGAAAGCAGATGTAAATTTACAAAACTATAAACAGATAGTTAAATATTTGTATTTGCTTGAATATCAAAAGAATTTGAATTTTGAAAAAGTAAACAAGCAAATAAGTAATATTATAAAAGAGCTAAAAGAAACTTTGAATTATAAGCAGTATAAAGAACTTGTAGGAAAAGTAAATAACAAAGAAACAGAAACTGAATTCTATCAAGATATAAAAAAATATGTTCAGGAAAAAGGTTTGAGCGGTAAATACAAAGAAGCTGAAAAATTTTTCGATTATATAAGTATTACCGAAAGTTTAAATCCCATAGAATTGGCACAAGAAGAAGAAGAACTGATAGAAGAAACCGAACAGAGATTTGCGAAAACCGGTTATGAAAAAGATGTGATTTTCTTGGAAAAATATTTCAGATTAATAGAAAGCTATTTAAACAATAAGATAACGGCAAACGAATACAAATATTTTGAAAAAAACAGAGAAAAATTTAAAGAATTGTGGACTAAATATGTAGATATTGACGGCATAGTTGAAATAAACAAATATTTTGATGTGTTCGATGATTTTTATAAAGACAATGTAGAAAGAAACAGAGTTTTCTTGAAAAATATAACCGGAAAAGATTTCGGAAAAGAAAAGAATGCTATAGTGATAAAATCCGCTATAGATCATAAAGAAAAAGTTTCCGAACAACTAAAAATGCAAGACGGTATAGATGTAATAATAACCGGAGGGTTTCATACACAAGGTTTAAGCAGATTGATGGAAGAAGAAAAAATAAACTATGTGGTAATAACGCCGAACATAACCGAAGAGACTATGACAAGCGAAAAAATGTATGAAAACATGTATAGAGAAGAATATAAAATAACTAAAGAAAAGTTTGCTTTAATGCCTACGAGTGAAGTGATAAAAAATGCTATCGGCAAAGCCATAGAAGGAATTGACAGCATCACGGAAATAAGAGTAAATGATGCCGGAATATTGGAAATTCTTTCCAATGAAGGTACTATACAAATTGGTAATGCTGCTGAAATGGAAGCTGAAGTAAAAGAAAAAGGAATAGATTTAAGCCAGGCAAAAATTGCAGCACAAACTTTTTTAGATATACAGGAATATTTTCAAAAGCTCAGAGCAAATGGAAGAGGTGCTAATAATGATATAAAATCATTAAGAGATAAAATAAAAGATGAAATTAAATATATTGAAGATAAAAATTTACAAGAATCCTTTTCAAGAAAACTCGGAGTCGATGACGGAGATGGTGGAACACAACTTCAAGCAGATTTTGTTAAAAGAAGATTAGGGGCTTTTGCTAGAACACCGGTGGGTATAGCAATAGCTGCACTATTTGAACTGGTGTGGGTACCTGTTCTTGGTGTGTTTGCTCCTAAAAAACTTATAGAATTTCATACAATAGAGTGGACAACCCAAGACCAACAGAAAATGGGTGTAAGACATGCAAGGATAATATTTGCTATTGATGTTGCTGCTTTTGGAATATCTCTTATTTTGCAACCTGTTGCAATTGCTGTTGTTTGTACTCTCATTACAGATTGGGCAGTACATACCATTCACAATCTTGTTGCAAATTATTTCGGATGGTCTTGGCTCCAAATCGGGGAAAAAGAAAAGACAACAGATATCGATACTGCTACAATGAGCAGAGAAAATTTTGCTTTGTATTTAACTAATTTGGCAAAAAGACTTAAATCAGGTGAAAGAGATTACGTTTTACAAGAGATAGAAAAACTTAAAGAACAACATAATTTAGGTGATATAAGTGTTCATGACAATTATATACAAATAGGAATAACAGGAGACGCGTATAGCAGCAATTATGTTCGTGTTTATGATACAGGAATTGAGTATTATATTTTTAGAGTATATAACAGTGAATTTGATGATGCTACAGATTCTTATCCTATTTATACCATTGGAGAAGGGTTTGATACAACTGCAGTTGCCGTATGGAGAAGTGAAGACTTTTTCAAGTTGTTTAAAGGTAATTTAGGCAAAGCAACTGAATTTTCGAAAGATTACACTAAAAAGCTCGAACTTCAAAGAAATTTCGATGAAAGTTTGGATCCCGATAGATATGATATAAAGAAAAAGCCTCTACTTGAAGTTGAAGATGCGGAAATTATAAGTATTTTATCTCCTATTTTTGATGAAATATTTGATAATCCTGAAGGTGAAGTTGCAAAATCTTTAGGTGCTAAAGTTATTGAAAACAGAATATATTTATTACAAAATGGTCAAGCTTCTATTAAAGATATTTATGTCGATAAAAAGGATGGCCACCAATTAAAAGTGGTAATGGAAAATGATTTTGTAACCGATGCAAACTTAATAAGTACCGCAGAATTTCTTGCCAGATTGGATACCAGCTACTATTTTTCAAGTAATTTGGCAAAACATTATGACAATGAAAGAATTAAAGTTTTAAAGAATTTAATAGAAACTGCATTTTCCTACGATATTCTTTCTGATGAGCAAAAAGAGAAGTTAAATTCGTTATTGAAAGAAGTCGATAGAAATTTTTATTTTAAGAATCAATTTCTTTCATTAAAACCTGCAGTAACACCTAAAGCATCCGGGACAAAGCAGGTAACAGGAAAGGAGAACATAAAAGAGGCGAAAACCGAAACTTCTCTTGGAAAAGATTTTGACAATTTAAGAGAAGCCATGAATGCCTTTAGTAATTCGGAAAAAGTTAAAACTTTAAAAGCTGATATAGAAACTGCAAAAAAGAATAATGATAGTTTACTATTGGCAAAATTAACAACTGAATTAGCAAACCTTCCGGAAATGAAAAAGTTGGAACAAGCTATGGATGCAATGGAAATATTGGAAAGTGATAGTGATGAATTAAATATATCAAGAATATTGGAATTAAAGAAAGCATTTGCTTTACACGGTTACTTTGTTTTCTCCTTTGATAAGAACAAAGAAAAGGTATATAGTTCATACTATAACTATAGAGAGATAGATTTAACAGTATTTGAATTGCAAACAAAGGCCGGTTTTGGTTTATTAGGTTTGGAAAAAGAACCTTCCTTTCAAAACGGGAATATAACACCATATGCCGTAAAAGACGGTGATTCTCCGTTACTAAGTTACGATTATTTACAACAATACAACGAAGCAAAAAATATAAGCAGAATTGTTTATATGTATTTAAATGGTGGTTTAGGTGAAAGTGTGAAAGGCAGAGAACCTTTTATCTTTGCTTTTAACAATTTTAATACGGCATTGGAAAATGCAAAAGCGAATGGAGATGGTGAAGCTATAAGTCTGTTGTTAAAAATGGCAAGAAATAATGATATTTTTGGTCACTATTTAAAAGGAAACGACTTTGAAATATTGAAAAGGAATGGATTTATTAAAATCAATCCACTTCATTTCTATGATAAAGATAACAAATTAAAAAAAGAAATATTTGTAAACAGTAACGGGGAAACAACATTGGAAGAAACTCCGGACTCAAAGAAAATCTCGGTTCCAAATTTAACAGGTAAAGCTTCCGATACGGGTTTTGAAAGAATAAAAGATAGTTTTGTAGCAGCTATGAATGAAGCAAAAAAATCCGGCGATAATGAAATCATTAACATTATAAATAAGTTGTTTGAGGATGGAGAGACTTTGACCAAAGAAGAAATAGAAAAATTAAGCAAAAAAGTTGATTTAAACTTTATTGCCACTATCATGGATATTAAAATGCAAGAAATGAATAGTCATGATGGTGTAGGAGCATTACAAATAGTAGGCCCCGGTGGTGAAGAAAATGCAATAAAAACATTATCCTCAATAAAAAGCGCTTTAAAGAGTGAATTAACAGAAACATTCAGTGAAGGATCTGTAGCAATTATACCGGGTGAGACTGCTGATAAAGCCGGTGGATTATTGTTACAAGAAAGATACTATTCGTGGAAAAAGGGAGCGAATGGCGGTTTATGTTTGGATTTTGATAATATAAATCCGGGGGGGCACGGAACGGTATTCTTTACACTTTTTGATTCTGTAGTCCCTCAAATTGAGCAAATATTATCTAATGAAAAAATTGATATTTCGAAGATAACAAGAGAACAAGTTGAATATTTGATAAAGAAATATGGCAGAGAATTATTTTTCGGTAATGGTGACGGATTAAATTCAGCACCTACAGGAAGAGTTGGAGCCGGAACAATGACAGCCGTTACTGCAACCGATGTTGATTCTAAAGGCGGAAAGTTTATGTCTTTATCTGTTAAATTTTTATCTTGGATAAATTGGTTCAATCAATTGTTTAAAAATTCAAAGATTTCAGATGCAAATATCACGGATGATATGGTATATGATTTTGCTTATTTATTTGAAAGAGGAAATGTTTCCGATAAAAACGAGATGGATAAAAATTCCTTCTTAAAATTATTTGAATTGTATGGATTAGAAAAAATATCTAAAGAAGAATTTAAAAAACTTGCAGAAAAAGCTAAAGAAGACGGAAAACAAAAAGATGCTGATATATTTGAAAATTTAATAAAACTTATGGATAAATATGATATAAAAGGCTCGGATGAGGTTAGATTACAGCCTTTTAATACAAACGGAATACAATTTAACAATGTGTTGATGGGATTAATTTTGATAGGTTTAAAAGATATCTTAGGATTAACGAAAGAAGAGGTTTATCAATTATTTGCCTCTCCTACAATAACATCTGATAAGGGCAGCTATCAAAAATTCGAATGGGCCATAGGTCAAATATTTTTGTGGGGAAATATGAATATAGAAATGTTACGAAAGGTTTCTCCCGAATTAAATAATTTTATGAATATTATATTGGGCGGCGAAAATAAACAGATGGCAACCATTGCAATGGCAAACCCAAAACAGAGAGAAGAAGCCGGTTTTACACCATATAAATTTGTACTTGATATTTTAAAGTATCTGTTGAGTGGACATGTTGAAAATAACAAGTTGATTCTTGAAGGAAAAACAAATGTGTTGGGCGTAACCGGTTTAAGTGCGGAATATTTATGGGCAGCATATTATTATTGGGGATACAACAAAAATGAAGCTAAAGAATTTGTTCCGGAAGGAAATATTGCAGCAAATCATCTTACATTTAGAGGAGAAAAAGTACAACTTAAAAACAAATTAAGTGATTTTGTAGAAATATCACCTGAATATTTAGCGGAGCACGGATATAAATTCCCGATGGAAGATGGAAACATGGTTTTGGAAAATGTAACTATAGTTATTGATGATACCGGAATTTCAGTAGAAAAAGACGGTGTTGCTTTATTACCGGAAGGCACAGTTTCTACAACTACAACTACAACCAACATTGAGCCGATAATAACGACATTGATACAAAGAGCTAATGAATGGTTGCAATTAACTTCTGTAAAAATACTGTCAATATTTAAATTAAAACCTACTGCAACAATGGTAGTTGATGCAAATGATGCAAAGGCAATAGAAGATGCTCAAGCTCTTGCAGAAAGCGGAATAAAAGTAAAAATGATATTATTGAATTCCGCAACAGAATCTGTTACCGATGAAACAGGAAAAGTTGTATACAGTGAAGGAAAAGAAGCTCTAATAGAACTTGCAAAGAAAATCGGTAACTTGGAAATAGTTACCTATGAAGAACTTACCGGAAAGAAAGCTGACGGTAAAAATGCAATAAGAGGTATTCTTGACGATTTCAGAGCAGGTAATAATATCGGAAAGGAAAACAAAAATGTTCTTTATGTTTCGTCTTCTTTACTTGAAGGGCAAGAAGATATAATTGATGAGTATGTTGAAGATAAAACTTTCCTTGCGGTAAGTACGGAAAGCATAAATGGAGCATTGGTGAAAGGCTTATTGAATTACGAAAAATTAAAAGTTCAAGCATTAAGAGATATGACTATTCAAACAACAAATATCTTTGGAATTTATAAAGCGGATAATGTTACTGAATATGCAATTGAGGAACTTAAAAATAGCGGGATAGAAAACATTATGATAGATGTAACGCCGCAAGACATAAGATATTCCCTTGAAGTTGACTTTAGCAGAGGAACAAGCTTCATAGAACCAACACTTAAAACCCCAGAAGAAGCTCAAGCTGATATTGATAACGCTATAAAATTGGCAAAAGATAACGGAATGAATGTTATCGTGTTTGGTGAAGGTGCAGAAAATATTAAGCAAGAAGGTGTTTATGTTGCAGTAAAAGAACAAGCAACAGGAGAGCAGAAACAAATTATGAGCTACAATGAAGCTCTTGATGCTTTGAAAAAAGGACAAAAAGTTGATTGGTCAAATGTTATTGTAAATATTTTAAGAGACGAAAAAGAGAATATAGTTTTAACATCCGATAATATCAAAGCTATTATTAATATGGGAACAGCAATTGCTTTTGACGGAGTAATTTTAAGAGAAATAAGTAAAGAAGACACAACCGAAAATGGTATTACGATGCTTGGACTAATCAAGGCAATGTTTGTCGATACACCGGAACAGAAAGCTGCAAAAATAAGAGCAAGAAATATAAGAGCCGGTAGAAATCTTGCAGTTAATGAATTAAACAAAGGAACCGATTTAAACAAACTGATAAAAAATGCAGATTTTATTTGGGATTTGATAGAAAATAAAGAAATGGGACCATTGATTGTAGCCGGAATTCCTGGAAACGAACAGATATTAGCTAAACTTCTTGATATTGATATGGAAAGTTTAACCGGAAGAGAAGATGAATTGTTGGGAAAAATAGAAGGAATTATGCAAGTAATAGAACTATCTAAGGTTATAGATAATATTAAAAATATTGACAAAATGGATAATATTATTGCAGATACACTTATGAGAATGCTTGAAGAATATAGAATGTTAAAGGGTGAAAGTTATAATCCCGAAATCGGAGATAAAGCGGTAAAAGCAAAAGAAGGAGAAAAGGTTACATTCGAAATGATAAGAGATGCTCTTCAAAAAGATTATGACGAAGCAATAGGAAATAAAGAAGCTAGAGCATTAGCAATAAGCGGAATAATAAATTTACTTTTGACTGACACCTTACAAAATGACAAAGCCTTATTAGAAAGAGGTATTGAAGCTATGGACACAAAACAAATTCATGCACTGCTTTCAGCCGCATAGAAATTGTTAAAAAAAGCAAGTACTTATTTTATACGACAGCCTGTCGAATTTAAAATTCGACAGGCTGTTTACTTTACTGTTCTGTCTTCTATTCTTTTACCATTTTTGGTATCATACTAACATTATGGAAAATAAATTAGCACAAAATTTTAATTTTTTCGGTTTGATAAAATTTGCACTGCCGACAATGATAATGGTATTTTTTGTATCGTTATATGTAATGGTGGACGGGGTATTTGTTTCCAGATTTGTTAATACCGATGCTTTTGCCGCAATAAATATTGTTTATCCGTTATTCAGTATGTTGTTTGCAATTTCAAGTATGCTTGCTTCCGGAGGCAGTGCTTTGGTTGCAAAAAAGATGGGAGAAAGAAAAGATAAACAGGCTAAACAATACTTTTCTTTAGTAGTCGTTTCTTCAGCCGTAATCGGTTTAATTTTTGCCGTAATATGCTTAATATTTATAAAACCTATAATTTATATTTTAGGTTCAAATGATTCAATTTACAAATATTGCTACGACTATATTGTTCCTATTTTAATTTTTTCTCCGTTGTGCATACTGCAAATGATATTTCATTCTTTTTTCATTGCAGCCGGAAAACCTAAAATGGGGTTATTTACTACTGTCACCGGAGGAATAGCAAACATTATATTTGATTATATTTTTATCGTTTTAATGGGTATGGGAATTTCCGGTGCTGCTTACGGAACGGTTTTAGGTTTTATCTCGCAAATTTCAATAGGAGTATTCTTTTTCACATTCAATAAAAAAGGTACATTGTATTTTGTTAAACCCGGTTCAAATTTGCTTGCTGTTGTTAAAAGCTGTTATAACGGGTTAGCGGAATTTATAGGAAATTTAGCGGTATCTGTAACAACTTTTTTGTTCAACATAGAAATGATGAAATATATAGGCGTAGACGGTGTTGCGGCAATAACGATTGTTCTTTATGCGGAATTTATTTTAACTTCCATTTTTTACGGATATTCTTCGGGTGTTGCCCCGATATTCAGTTATAATTACGGAAGCAAAAACACATATCAACTAAAAAATATTTTTAAAACAAGTATGATATTTGTAATACTGTCTTCGGTTTTAATTTGTTTCTTATCGTTACCGGCTGCTCCTTACATAATAACTTTTTTCGCAAAAGAAAACTCACATGTGTTTTATATTGCATTAAAAGGATTTTTTATTTTTGCAATTTCATTTTTGTTTACCGGAACAGACATTTTTTCGGCAGCAATGTTTACCGCTTTTTCCAACGGAAAAGCAGCAGCAATAATCATGTTCCTTAGAACATTCTTATTCTTAAGTTTGGCAATATTGTTGTTACCGTTGGTTTTAGGAGTTAACGGAATTTGGTTAGCTATTCCGGTTGCTGAATTTTTGTCCGTATTGGTTTGCATATTTTATTTCATAAAATACAGAAAAATTTATAACTATTGTTAACTTTTTTATATTTGGCAAAACGATTTCATCTTTTAAGATATAAATATTTATAGTAAATATGACTAAAATTTAGTAAAATACTTCACAATGAACAAATTAAAAATTTTATTATTTTCCATATTGTTATTTTGTTGTTTTGTTAGTGTAAATATATTTGCACAAGAACGTAACGAAATTACTGTCGCAATTTTAAAAGGTGATGATTTTGCAAATTATAGTGAACAAATAACAAATGCGATAAAAGAAAAACTTAATAAAAAAGCAATAATAAAAATTTTGGATTACGATGTATTTGTAATAGATCTTTTCAGGGGAAACAGTGATTTTTATAAAGGTTCTCCGCTAACTTATGTTCTTTCATTGTCGGATACTGTTATATTAAAATCCGTTTATAAAATTAATAATGAGTGGCAAGTTGATTATACACCTGTTATACTCGCAAGAACAGACAAAGACATAAATGATGTTAAAGATTTAAAACATAAAAAATTTTATTTTACAAACCCGAATTCCGCATCGGGATATTTATATCCAAAACTATTTTTAATAGAAAACGGCGTTTACTTAGGAAAAGAATTTTCCAATGACTATTCTAATAGTGCAGAAGATGTTTACAAATATGTTTTAGAGGATAAATGGGATGCATGTTGTTCTTTTTACGGTCTTCTTGATGATGATCCGTTATTTGAAAATAATTCATCAATAAAAATATTTGAGATAAATTCTAAAATACCTAACGATCCCCTATGGGTAAATGATAAAATCAAAAAAGAAAATCCGCAATTGGTCTCCGATATAAAAAACTTAATATTGGAACTGTTTAAAGATAATGAGACCATTTCTTTTGTACAAGCTCATGACAGAGATTACGCTTCAATAAGAAGAAAAGTAAGAATATTAGGTATAATAGAAAACAAGGATTTTATATCCGTAGACAGATTGCTCGGTATTTGTACTAAAAATCCTAAAACTTTAAATTTTATTTTGGAATACAATTTACATTTCATTTTGGCTTATTTAATATTTATATCGGTAATAGTACTTATTGCATACATTATTTTCAAGAGAACAATATTAAAAAAACATATTTCTGAACAAAAGCTGTTAAACAATAAATATTCCGCTTTATTAAAGAAATTGGAAGAAGAAAAAGATTTTAATTCAAAAATAACCAAGATCGAAGAAGAAATAAAGGTTGCCTTTAAAGATTTTAAAAATTTTATATATGATCCGGTTATGGTTAAATATGTTGCTACGGGAGAATTTTTATTCAACAAATACAAAGATACAAAAGCACTGGAACCGTCAGCAATAGCAAATTGTTACGTTAAAGCTTTTGAAAGAATAGTCATGGTTAGTGCATACGGCGAGGAAACATTCGAAAAGCAAGAGGATACAAAAGTTCCGGACGAACAACAAAACATACAAAACAAAATTGATCCAAAAAAAATATTGGATAACGGCATAAGAGATATAAGAGAACAAGCAGGTTTAAGCAACAAAGAATATAAAAGTTTGCAAAAATGCAGAAGTCTAAGAAATAAAGTTGCACATTTAAAACCCGTTTCCATAGAAGAAGTCATTTCAATAAGAAAAACTCTTTTAGGGGAAAATTCTTATACTGACGGAATTTTAGCAAGGTTAGCCCCATACTTTTAACGGCAATTTATAATTTATAATGAACGACAAACGACAGAGGGATGGAAGGCTGGGTGTATAGATGTATGGATGTATGGAAACGACAACAACGAACAGAGAGATTCCGCATCAAGTGCGGGATGACAGATAAAACGGCAATTTATATTTTACAATTAAATTATGTCTAAATATATAGAAATAAGTTCCAAAACCGCCTGTAACAGAATTAACAGCAATTTCTTACCTTTCAATTGGGATTTGAATATTTACAGAGGATGCGAACATAAATGCCAATATTGTTTTGCATTATATTCTCATAAATATATGGAGTCCGCTGATTTTTTCGATGAAATTTATGTAAAGAAAAACATTGTGGAATGTTTTGAGAAACAAATATCTTCAAAAAGATGGAATCGAAAATTAGTAAACATCGGTGGAGTTACCGACAGTTATCAGCCGGCAGAAAAGAAATATAAATTAATGCCTGATATTTTAAAATTGTGTATAAAATATAAAGTGCCTGTAAGTTTATCTACAAAATCTAAACTTATACTGAGAGATTTTGATTTGTTTGCCGAACTTGCAACACTTGTTCCGGTAAATGTTGCTTGTACCATTACAACCATAAATGAGAAAATCAGACAACTTATAGAGCCGGGGGCATCTACCATAAAAGAAAGATTTAATAATCTAAAAGAGCTTTCAAAGACGAAAGTTAATACCGGCATATTTATTATGCCGATAATACCCGAACTCACAGATTCTTACAACAATTTGAGTATGTTATATAAATTTGCTCAAGAAAACAATGTAAACTTTGCGGTTACTTCAATTTTAAATTTGAGAGGAGAAACAAAAATAAATTTTTTGAATTTTGTAAAAAACAAATTACCGCACTTGTATAACAAAATAAAATCTCATTATAAAGGCTCTTATGTAAATTCCGTATATCAAAAGCATATAGACAATATATTAGAAAAAATAGAATCTACTTTCCCGTTAAAAGAAAAAAAGATTTCTTATCCGAATTATGAAAACACAGATGAACAACCATCTCTTTTTTAGAAAATTTATTAATTGAATTGTTCTAACCAATTTAAAATTACAGGAACATTATGTTCTTTAAAGAAAATATCGTGATGATTTACATCTTTTACGAGAACAAGTTGCTTTGCTTCCACCGTCACTAAATCAAATAATCTTTGAGAATGAGAACTATCTATTAATTTATCATCTGTTCCGTGTATTATTAATATAGGACACTTTATATTTTTAATATACTCATCAGACGGATATTTATCTTTTAATACCAAAAAAGCTAACGGAACAGGATATTCTTTTACTTCCTGATAAAGAGACGAGAAAGGAGCTGTCAAAATAATGCCGTCCGGATTTCTGTGTTGCGTAAGTCCCATTGCAAAAGCACAACCGAAAGAGTATCCGTAAAGAATAATTTTTTTATCGGTTTTATTTTTATAATAATCAAAAAAAGAAACAGCATCCGAAAAAATCGTTTCTTGTGAGATTTTGCCTTCAGTATTTCCAAAACTTCTATATTCCATCATGGCAACGGAATAACCTTCATTTGTGAGTTTTGTTATAGCGGGGGCAAACCTTGCCATTAAACCGGTATTACCATGAAAATACAATATTAACGGTTTATCCGTATCTCCTTCATAATACCAAGTCATTACTTGTGTACCGTCTTTAGCAGTTACAGGTTCTTCCGTAAACATATCGAACCCTGCTTCTTTAGGAGATTTGTAATTTGTGTCGGGATTGAACAAAAAATTAATTTGAAAAATATATAAAACAGCAAAATAAACGACACAAAATATCACAATAGATAATAATACTTTTATTCTTTTATTCATATCGTATATATTTTAATATAAATTTTTTAAAACAACAATAAAAAAAAAGGGACTTGGTATTTTTTCCAAGTCCCTTTTTTATCATACCAAAAATTATAATGAATTTTTGCTTTCAAAATCTTTCATGAATGCAACTAATTTTTTAACACCTTCAATAGGCATTGCATTATAAATTGAAGCTCTCATACCGCCAACTGTTCTGTGCCCTTTAAGACTGGTTAAACCTTCTGCAGTTGCTTCTTTTATGAATTTTGCTTCCATTTCTTCGTTACCGATAACGAAAGGAACATTCATTAATGATCTGTCTTCTTTAACAACAGTTCCTTTAAACAATTTACTTGAATCCAAGAAATCGTACAAGATTTTTGCTTTTGCTTCGTTCATTTCTTTCATTTTTGAAAGTCCGCCGAGTTTCTTAATCCATTTAAATACCAATCCGCAAATATAAATACCGTATGTCGGAGGTGTGTTATACAAAGATTTGTTATCTGTTTGAATTTTCCAGTTCATCATTGTAGGTGTATTAGCAATAGCAGGACCTTCACCGATTAAATCTTCTCTGATTATTAAAATTTGAACACCGGAAGGGCCAACATTTTTTTGAACTCCGCCGTACATTACACCGTATTTTGTAATATCTACAGGTTCAGATAAGAAACAAGATGAAACATCGGAAACTAGCGGTTTACCCTTTGTGTTGGGAAGTTTTTTATATTTTGTTCCGTAAATTGTGTTGTTTTCACAAATATAAACATAGTCTGCATTTTCACTTACAGGTAAATCGGAACAATCCGGAATATATGAAAATGTTTTATCTTCAGATGTTGCAATTTTGTTTGCTTTTCCGTATTTTTGTGCTTCCTGGAAAGCTTTTTTTGCCCATTGACCTGTTACAATATAATCCGCAACTCCGTTTCTCATTAAATTCATAGGAACCGATGCAAATTGTAATGAACAACCGCCTTGTGCAAATAAAACTTTATAACTTGCAGGAATGTTTAATAAATCTCTTAAATCCGCTTCTGCTTCATCGATAATTGCCTGATATGTTTTTGAACGATGGCTCATTTCCATAACAGACATTCCCGAACCTTTATAATTCAACATTTCGTCAGCTGCTTGTTGCAACACTTCTACCGGTAATACGGCAGGACCTGCAGAAAAATTGTACACTCTTTCCATTTTGGTCTAAATCTCCTTATAATAAATTAACTTAAATTTTTAAATTGAATAATATTTTATAAAAAATAAAACAAATAATAAAGAGATTTGTTATAAACTTATTCATTGATAAAATATTAAATTTATGTTAATATTTGCATGTAAATGAATTTTATAAATTTTTTCTTAAAAAAACATTTAATATTCACTTCAATAGTCGTATCTTTCATTATATCGAGCATAATATGGCTTTCGATAGGATGGGTTTCTTATTTTAGCGGAAGAGAACAAGAAATAAGCATAGAAACCGATATAATATTCGATATTGTTACGGATATAATAAAACATGATAAACAGTTGGTTAAAGAAAACATTTTGCCCTTAAATGATACAAACGATTCGGATTTTGATTTTGCGAACAATTTTTTAACCAATGTGAACAGAAACAACATACTGTTAAACAATCCTTTATTTTTAAACAATTTTATAAATTTGTATTCTTACGAATATGCAAATAAAAGACTTAAATATTTTAATAATTTATATACAAAACATTGGTTGGAAGTAAGAGACAGTAAAAATAATATTTTGATACAAACAAAATACAAATATAATGAAATAGTTCCTTGGGATGACAAATATTATGAAGAAAAAAAGATAAAAAAGATGGTCTTCATTGAGGACAGTTTTTATACCTATACTTATGTTTATAAATATAAACCTTATTGGTATATAGCTTTAATAAGAAGCATATCCTTAAACACAATACCGGATATTTTTGAAAACAGAGAGTTCTCGTGGAACAAATGGGTCCAGGACACTTTTTTCAATGTCGGAAAATGGGAACAAGTTTTTAATTTCTGGATAATTTTTATTATACTGATGTTTATCGTTCCTTTTGCATTAAAAAATCTCTATGAATTATACAGATCTTTGAGTATTTTGCGATATAAAAACTTAAGATATACCGTTAGATTAAAGAAAATAACAAAACAATTCGAAGAACAAAAAAAACAAATAGCCCAGCAAGAAAATTTATCGGAAGAAGATATATTAAAAAAAGAAAAAGAACTTGAAGAAAAATTTGAAAGACAAATTTTATTATTGAAATCCGAGCATAACAGACAAATTACAAGTGTTAAGTCCGGATTCAGTAAATACTATGAACATACCGAAAAAGAAAACGAAAGATATAAAACAATAATAAAACAGCAACTTAGTGAAATAAAAGATCTTCAATACAAATTACAAGAACATAACATAAAATATGATCCTTATAAATTCACAGACTTTAAATTCCGAGATAAAGCAGACATTTTGATTTTGGGAGGGGAAGGATCTATTTCTTTAAAAGAAGCTTACAGTATATTAAAAGAGTTAGGACTTTCGCACAATACAGACATAAAATGGATAGCTTACAGAGATATGGACCATTTTGATATTACTGCACTTCAAAATACAAGAAATTATTCGGATATTATAGTGGGAAGTGTTCCTCACAGCATACTTAATGTTCCGGAACAAAATCTTGTGGTACATTTACAAAACAATGCATCCGTTTATCCGAAATTCCAAATTTTAAGAAAACTTGACGACGGAGATTTGCAACAAATAACAAAAACCAATCTTAGAGAAGCTCTGAAAAAGAGTGACAAATATAAATTGTTAATGGAAACTCAAAAATTAAATTTATATAGCAATCAATAATTTCTTATTTACAGAATTTATTAATTTCTTCTTCCAAAATTTTATAAACTCTTGCCAAAAGGTATCCGTCTGCCGATGCATGATTCAATCTTACTGTTAAAGGCATAACAAGTCTTCCGTTTTCTTGTCTGTATCTTCCCCAATTAATTATCGGCATAAAAAACAAGTAACCGTCCGGAAGTTCCACATTTAAAGAGTCATAAGAAATCCACGACATATAGGAAGCATCAAACCAATTGGGATGATTTAACATATCAAGGCCGTACCCGTGTGTTTTTTTCGCCATTTCAATATCTTTACTTGCATTTTGATAAAACTTCTTATAATTTTCATCATATATGGTGTAAACCGGTGTGCAAGTTTCGGTATCTTCATGAAAAATATACTGTGTGGGATTTATTTTATCGTAAACTATCAATTGATTTGTTTGATGCAACCATGCCAATTTATAATCTTCTCTTGAATTTAAAGTTTTAGCTAACAAATATAAAAAATTTATATAAAACTTTGTGTTGGTTTTTTTTGAATAATCATACAAGGCTTGAACATCTATTCTTGCCGTCATGGAAATTGAACATTTTGTTTGAGCAAAATGCCTGAAAACATCTTTCCTGTAATACTCGTTCATGTTAATTACTTTATAATTAACCATTTTAGTAGCCTCTCTTTTAATTAAATTTATTTTATTGTCTCTATTATATAAAAGTTATTTTTCTTTTGACAACTATAAAAAAAAATAATAATATATCTAAAATTAATTTTAATGAAGGGGGACTTAAAAGATATTTGTTTTATAATATTCTTTGAGTCCCTTTCTCTCTTATAAGGAGAAAAACATATTATGAAGTATATTTTTATGACGGGCGGAGTAGTAAGTTCTTTAGGCAAAGGTATAACCGGTGCAAGTATCGGAAGACTTTTACAATTGCACGGATATAAAGTAAATATGATAAAAATGGATCCTTATATAAATGTGGATCCTGGAACCATGAATCCTTTTCAACATGGAGAAGTTTATGTTACCGCCGATGGTGCCGAAGCGGATTTGGATTTGGGAACATACGAAAGATTTTTGGATATAGTAACAAAAAAAGCAAACACAAATACATCCGGAGATATTTATCAAACCGTCATAAACAAAGAAAGAAAAGGTGAATATAACGGAGGGACGGTTCAAGTAATTCCTCATATCACAAACGAAATAAAGAAAAGATTTGTTGCTTTTGATAAACAGGTAGATATAACAATTATAGAAATAGGCGGAACAATAGGAGATATAGAAGGCCTTCCTTTTATTGAAGCAACCAGACAATTTATGTTGGAACAAAAAAGAGAAGATATCATGAGTATCCACTTAACTTTTGTCCCTTATATCGAGGGAGCAAAAGAACTTAAAACGAAACCTACACAGCATTCCGTTAACAAATTAAGAGAAGTGGGAATCATTCCCGACATGATTATATGCAGGACTCAATATCCGATAAATGATTCAATGAAAGGTAAAATTTCATTATTCTGTAATGTTCCGAAAGAAGCGGTTGTTGAAGCAAGAACCTGTTCTTCTATTTATCATGTTCCGGAATCTTTGCACGAGCAGGGTGTAGATGCTTTCATTTTAAAAAGACTTAACTTAAAGAGTAAAATTAAATTCAGTAATAAATGGTTTAAATACGTTAAACAAGATACAAAACATTATAAAACCTTAAAAATAGGTGTTATCGGAAAATATGCGGATTTAAAAGATGCTTATAAATCCATAGACGAATCTTTAAAAATATCCGCTATGGAAGCAAAAGTTAATTTGGACATTCAATACATTTCTTCCGAAGATAAAAACTTAATCAAAAGATTGAAAGCCTTAGACGGAATTCTTGTTCCGGGCGGATTCGGCATGAGAGGAATTGAGGGAAAAATCGCAGCAATAAAATTTGCAAGAGAAAACAAAGTTCCTTTCTTCGGAATATGTTTAGGTATGCAATGCTGTGTAATTGAAGCCGCAAGACATTTGTTAAAATTTAAAAATGCAAACTCTACGGAAATAGATCCTAAAACGATTTATCCGGTAATAGAAATGTTGGATGAACAAAAAGATGTAAAATATTTGGGCGGAACAATGAGACTCGGCAATTATGAGTCTGATTTGGTAAAAGGTTCATTGGCTCATCAACTTTATAAGACGGATAAAATTGTAGAAAGACACAGACACAGATATGAAATGAACCCCAAATATATTGATATGTTCAAAAAAGTAGGTTTTGATGTTTCCGGCTATCATAAAGGAATATTACCTGAAATAGTCGAAATTAAAAATCATCCTTTTTATATAGCGGTTCAATTTCATCCTGAGTTCGGTGCAAGACCTACAAAGCCGCATCCGATATTTCAAGGGTTTGTTTTAGCTGCAAAGAAAAAAGCACACAAATAGAAGAAGGTGCAAATGTCTTTATCTAACGAACAACTTGAACGATATTCAAGAAACATCTTGTTAAAAGGTGTCGGGATAAAAGGGCAGGAAAAACTTTTATCATCCAAAGTTCTTGTTATCGGGGCGGGCGGACTCGGTTCTCCAGCGGCAATGTATTTGGCTGCTGCAGGTGTAGGAACTATCGGTATCGCAGATAAAGATAAAGTTGAACTTTCAAATCTTAACAGACAAATCATTCACAAAACAAATAAAACAGGTATTGAGAAAATAAAGTCCGCACAAGAAACAATAAACGATTTAAATCCGGACATTAAAGTAAATATTTATACCGAAATATCATCCGATAATATTTCTAAAATTATTTCCGAATATGATTTTGTTATAGATGCAACAGATAACTTTGAAACAAAATTTTTAATAAACGATGCTTGTGTGAAGGGTAAAAAACCGTTTTCTCATGCGGGAATCGTGGGTTTCGAAGGACAACTTATGACTTATGTTCCAAACGAAGGTTGTTGTTACAGATGTGTATTTAAGGAACCTCCGAAAAAAGAATGTGTTTCTTCCTGTTCCACGGATGGTGTATTAGGTGCAGCTGTGGGAACAATAGGCACATTGCAAGCGACGGAAGCAATAAAATATATATTGGGGATAGGGGAACTTCTTACCGGTTATTTACTCACATATAATGCTTTAACTTCGGAATTCAGGAAAATAAAGTTACCGCCGGCAGACAAAGAGTGTCCTGCCTGCGGGAACGGCAATTTATAATATACAATTTACAATGTACAATGTCGGTAAAAATTGTGGGGCAATTTTTGTTAAATAATAGTTTTTTGCTTTGCAAAAAACACATTAATTATAAATTTTAAATTGTAGTTTGCACTTGACTAAAATTTAATAAAAATGCATAATAAGTAGATAAAATTTTACAATTAGAGGAGTATTAAAGAAAATGAAAGAAGGAATTCATCCAAAATATGTAGAATCAACAGTAACATGTGCTTGTGGTTATACATTTAAAACAAGATCAACAAAGCCGGTAATAAAATTGGAAATTTGTTCAAATTGTCATCCTTTCTTTACAGGAAAACAAAAACTTATAGATACAGCAGGTAGGGTTGAAAAGTTCCAAAAGAGATTTGTTGCTACAGAAGGAAAGACTGTTGTAAGAAAGAAAAAAGAGAAAAAAGTATCTTCACCGAGAAAGACATCAAAACTTTTAACATCTACACCTAAGAGAGTAAAAAAAGATGTTAAAAAAGATGCAGCAAAGAAAGATGCTAAAAAAGAAAAATAAATAAAATTTTAAATATTGACAGGATTATCATTTTTATGAAATATGAAATCCTGTCATATTTTTTTATAGGTAAAAAATATGTTTAAAGAAAAATTAGAAGAAATAAATTCTAAATTTAGAGAAGTTGAACAAAAACTTAGTGACAGCACTGTAATTGCAGACCAAGAGCAATACCGAGCTTTATCAAAAGAACATTCTTATTTATCTCCGATAGTTGAAAAATCCAAAGAATATTTTAAATTGTTAAAAGATATCGACGATTTAAATGAATTAAAAGAGTCCGATGATAAAGAAATGAAAGAAATGGCTTTTGCTGAATATGACCAAGCCGTTGCAAATAAAGAAAAAATGGAATCGGAAATCAGACTTATGTTAATTCCTCCGGATCCTCACGAGGATAAAGATATTATCGTTGAAATAAGAGCCGGAACAGGCGGAGAAGAAGCCGCTTTATTTGCAGGAGATTTGTTCAGAGCGTATACGAGATTTGCCGAAAGAAACGGTTGGAAACACGAAATAATAGATTCCAATCCTACCGGACTTGGCGGATACAAGGAAGTTGTTTTTTCTATATCAGGAAATAAAGTTTGGAAATATTTTAAATTTGAAAGAGGAACTCACAGAGTTCAAAGAGTTCCCGAAACAGAAGCATCCGGAAGAGTTCATACATCGGCAATAACCGTTGCCGTCCTTCCTGAAGCCGAAGAAGTTGATGTTGAAATAAAACCGGAAGATTTAAGAATAGATACATACAGAGCAAGCGGCGCGGGCGGACAGCATGTTAATAAAACAGATTCTGCAATAAGAATTACATATTTACCTACAGGGTTAGTTGTTGCTTGCCAAGATGAAAGAAGTCAAATAAAAAATAAAGCTAAAGCAATGAAAGTTTTGAGAGCAAAATTGTATGAACAAAAAATGATAGAGCAAGAACAAAAACTTTCGAGTGACAGAAAACAGCAGGTAGGTTCCGGAGACAGATCCGAGAAAATAAGAACATATAATTTTCCTCAAAACAGAATTACCGACCATAGAATAGGTTTCAGTGTTTACAATATTACCGAAGTTATGGACGGAGATTTAAACGAGCTTATAGAAAAACTTATATCTTGCGAAAACGAAGAAAAGTTGAAATCGGCAAACATATAAAGACAATGTACAATGCATAATTAACGACAACGACGGAACGGCATTTTATAAAAATGTATCAAACTGAAAAAAATATTTTTAATTTATTAAAACAGGCAACAGACTTTTTAACATCATATAATATAACAGAAGCACAACTTGATGCAGAAGTTTTATTATGTGGTGTTTTAAAAATAAAAAGAAACATTTTAGCTACACTCCGACAAGAAAAAATATCTCAAGAACAATTTCAACAATATCAAAACTATTTAAACAAAAGAATTAAAGGTGAACCTGTTGATTATATTTTAGGAACATCTGAATTTATGGGCCTGACATTTAAAGTTAATTCCAATGTTTTAATTCCAAGACCCGAAACGGAATTGATAGTTGAACAAGCAAACAAATTTATAAAAGAAAACAATTTTAAACAGATATTGGATTTATGTACGGGATCGGGAGCAATTGCCGTATCTGTGGCAAGATATAACGATAATATTTCTGTTACGGCCAGTGATATAAGTTCAAAAGCATTGCAAGTTGCAAAAAAAAATGCCGCAATAAATAATGTATCAAACAAAATAGAATTTTTAGAAAGTAATATGTTTGTTAATATTATTGATAAAAAATTTGATATAATTATATCCAACCCGCCTTATGTAACCGAAGAAGAATATAAGGGTTTGGAAAGGGAACTTTTTTTTGAACCGAAAAATGCTTTTTTAGCGGGAGATGACGGATTAGATTTTTATAGAATAATAGCAGAAAATTCTGCTCGATATTTAAATCCGAAAGGGATATTATTATTGGAACTTAATGCAAATATCTCTTTACAAATTGCGGATTTATTTAATGATTTTCTTTTTGTAAAAATAATAAAGGATTATTCCGGTTTAGACAGGATATTGATAGCACAAAATGGATAAAATAGTAATTTACGGCGGTAAAAAATTAAACGGCGAAGTACAAATTTCCGGAGCAAAAAATTCGGCATTACCGATACTTTTTGCAACGTTGTTGACTGACGACAAATGTAAAATAAAAAATGTTCCTGTCCTTGCGGATATTAAGACGACGGTAAACTTTTTGAATTTTATAGGCAAAAATACTACACGAAAAGGTAATACGGTTTATTGCGATAAATCTTCAAAATTAAATCATATAGCTCCTTACGATTTGGTAAGAAAAATGAGAGCAAGTGTTTTGGTTATGGGACCTCTTCTTGCAAGATTGGGGAAAGTGGATGTTTCTTTACCCGGAGGATGTTCCATAGGTGCAAGACCTATAGATATTCATTTGGATGCTTTTAAAAAAATGGGAGCAACCATTGAACTGAAAGAAGGATATATAAAAATATTCACCAAAGGCAGACTTAAAGGTACAGACATAGAATTCAGATTTGCAAGTGTAGGTGCTACCGAAAATGTTTTACTTGCAAGTGTTTTGGCAAAAGGTACAACCAGAATAATAAATGCCGCAAAAGAACCTGAAATTCAAGATTTGGCGGATGTATTGGTAAAGATGGGTGCAAAAATTTCAGGTGCAGGAACAAGAATAATAACAATAGAAGGTGTTGACAGGTTACATGGTTTTGATCATGATGTTATTCCCGACAGAATTGAAGCTGCAACATATATGATTGCCGCGTTAATGACAAAAGGTGAAATAAAGTTAACCAAAGTTAATCCTAAACATTTGGAACTTGTGATAGATAAACTTATTGAAGCCGGTGCGGATATAAAAATAAAAGGTGATACTTTAACCGTAAAGTGGAAGAAAGAAATAAAACCCATAAATATAAAAACCGAAGTTTATCCTGGATTTCCTACAGATGTGCAGGCACAATGGATGGCACTTATGTCTCTTGCAAAGGGAAATTCAATCATAGAAGAAACTGTATTTGAAAACAGATTTTTACATGTATGTGAACTGCAAAGATTAGGGGCAAATTTAAAAATACAAGGCAGACAAGTTTCTATTCATGGTGTAAAAGAACTTTCCGGAGCTCCGGTAATGGTTTCGGATTTAAGAGCAGGAGCTGCACTTGTTTTAGCAGGTCTTTGTGCTAAAGGAAGAACGGAAATATCAAGAATTTATCATCTTGACAGAGGATATGAAACTTTAGAAAAAAAGTTCAGAAAACTCGGTGCAAATATAAAAAGAATAAAATAGAATATTGTGTATACGGATGTTACCCATTGGAGTAAATTCAAATATTTGCTAAAATAAATAAGATGTTTTATTGATTGGAGGATTTTATATGAAAAAGTATTTGGTTGTTCTGTTATTGCTTATTTCAACAAGTTGTGCATTTGCAATAGATATCATTCCAAAAGTATCGTTATGTTTACCGGGAACTTTTAGAAGTGATTATGAGGTGGATCTTGCACTTAATATCGGCGGTGAAGTAAGAGTTCCTTTAAGCAAATATTTTGCAGTAGCAGCAGGGTTTGATTATTTAATCAACAGAAACATAAGTATGGGATCAAAGGCTAAAGAAGAAGATTGGGGAAAAGATCAATATTATACTGATGCAAATTTTTCAATGTTACCGATATATGCCGGTATCATTATTTTCCCTTTGGGAGATACGGGAGAATATAAACCTTATTTAAGAATAGACGGCGGATATAATATATATTTTTCAATATCTAACGGAAACAATTCTTCTCCGGGATATTATGTTGCAGGCGGTTTCGGTTTTGAATTATTTGAAAAATATATCGTTGAATTGTATGCATCAAGATATGAGGCCGAAGATAACGACAATAATATAACCTACAAAAACATATTTTTTAAATTAGGATACAAATTTACACTTTAATTATTTACGGAGATATAAACAAAATGCAAGAAAAATTGACACAATCCAAGCAATGGAACGATTTAAAAAGACAATATGAACAAAAAATGAAAAGTATTCATATGAGAGATCTCTTTAAAGATACCGACAGATTCAATAAGTATAGTGTGAGACTTGATAATATAGGAATATTGTTTGATTATTCAAAAAATATTATAGATGATGAAACTTTAAAACTATTGTTCAACTTGGTTGAAGCAAGTGATTTAAAGTCTTGGACGGAAAAAATCTTTTCAGGTGTAAAAATAAATTGGACGGAAAAAAGAGCCGTTTTACATTCGGCATTAAGAAATATGTCGGACAAGCCCGTTTATGTTGACGGAAAAGATGTTATGGTTGACATAAAAAAAGTTCTTAACAAAATGAAAGATTTTACCGAACAATTAAGAAGCGGAAAATGGAAAGGCGCAACAGGAAAAGAAATTAAAGCCGTTATAAATATCGGTATCGGCGGCTCCGATTTGGGGCCGAGAATGGTTTGTGAAGCTTTAAAATATTATGCTGACGGACCGCAAGTATATTTCGTTTCAAATGTTGACGGAGCAGATATATATGAAGTATTGAAAAAATTAGATCCTGAAACTTCTTTATTTATTGTTGCTTCAAAAACTTTTACAACTCAGGAAACAATGACAAATGCAAATACTGCAAGAAAATGGTTAGTTGAAAAACTCGGAGAAAGTGCAATCAAGAACCATTTTGTTGCATTATCCACAAATAAAGAAAAAGTTGCAGAGTTCGGTATAGATACAAACAATATGTTTGAATTTTGGAATTTTGTCGGCGGAAGATATTCTTTATGGTCAGCAATAGGTTTACCTATAGCATGTGCAGTAGGTTTTGAAAAATTCCAAGAATTATTAAAAGGTGCTTATGAAATGGATCAGCATTTTATAACTGCTCCTATAGAAAAAAATATTCCTGTAATAATGGCAGTTCTTGGTATTTGGTACAACAATTTCTTTAATGCTCAAAGTTATACGGTTTTACCTTATAGTCAATATTTACACAGATTTACCGCTTTCTTACAACAATCCGATATGGAAAGCAACGGAAAAACAATTAACAGAAACGGTGAAAAAGTTGACTATCAAACAGGACAAGTATTGTGGGGAGAACCCGGAACAAACGGTCAACATTCTTTCTATCAATTAATTCACCAGGGAACAAAATTGATTCCTTCGGATTTTATAGGGATAGTTAATCCTCCGGAAAGAGTTGGAGACCATCACGAAAAATTGATGTCTAATTTCTTTGCACAACCGGAAGCTTTAGCATTCGGACTTACAAAAGAACAAGCTATAGAGACATTGAAAAAAAGCGGTGCTTCAAACGAAGATATAGAAATGTTGGCGCCTCATAAAGTTTTTGAAGGAAATAAACCTACAAACAGTATTTTGTTAGATGAACTTACACCAAAAACTTTAGGTGCATTAATTGCTATGTATGAACATAAAATATTTGTTCAAGGTATAATTTGGCAAGTTAACAGCTACGATCAGTGGGGAGTAGAACTCGGTAAAAAATTGGCTAATGTTATTTTGCCTGAATTAAAAGGTGAAAAGACAAACGAACATAATTGTTCTACGGCTGCGTTAATAAAACATTACAATAAATTAAAAAAATAGATTTTTTATAATTATTGAAAAAATATCTTTTATGAATTATACTTATAAAGTATGTATAAATTCGGTTTATTTTTATCATTTATTAATAAAAGTATAGCTTTATTGATAATTTTTGCTTTATTATCAGTATCTTTTTCATTTAATATCAATGCTAATATAAAAGAAGAATTTAATTCTCTTTATAAGACTACATCTATTTCAGAATACTATAATTCCATAGCAAATTTTTCTTATGGTATAATAAATAAAATATTGGAATCTACAAAGATTGTTTTAAAAGATACGGCATCTAAAAACAGTTCTAAAGGAAAAAAGAACAACACAAAACAAAATAACAAAATAGAATTTGTAAAAGTTGAAAATGAAAAAGAGTTAAAAACAGTAAATGCTTTTTCAGATAACGATTTGTCTTTTGTGTATACATTTGGTTCAAACACAAAAATTATGAACATATTAAAGACTTTTGAGCTTGATTTTTATACTTTATTTTTAAACAAACAAAATTTGCTTTTTTGCTATTTTCCGAGAGGAAACATAGATACAAATATAAATATTAACAGTATAATAGAAGAAATCCGTCTTGTATAATTTTACAAGGCGGATTTTCTTTTTAGGAGAAACAAAATGAATATTTTAAAATTCGCAAAGAAAAACTTAAAAAAATTCCCTTTTACAAAAGCTACGGCAATATTTACATCTTTATGTTTTATTGTATCTGTAGTTTTTTCTCAGGCAGCTTATGCGGTTATGCCGACAACAATCCCGGTAGCAAGCACATTAAACAATGTTCCAAAAACTTTAATCCCGTTTAATTTGGGTAAAATAACAGATGCCTACTATGCCGGAACCGGTGACATCGTAATAAATATTCAAGATTTGCATTCTCATGAACAAACGCAAAGAAATATAAGTTCTATTTTATCGATATTGGATAATAAATTCGGAATAACAGACATATATTTGGAAGGAGCAAGCGGAACATTAGATACAAAATGGTTATCAAATATAGAAGATGATTCCGTAAAACAAAAAGTATTAAATACCCTTTTGGCAAACGGAAGACTTACAGGCGGAGAATATTTTGCAGTTCAAACCGGCAAGAACGATATTTTAAAAGGATTAGAAGACAGAAACGTATATTCGGAAAACACAAAAAGATTAAACGAAATTTATAATAAAAATGTTGAAGTAAAGAATTATATATCTATATTAACATCCGTATTTAATGAAAGAAGTAAACAGTATTATTCTGCGGAAAATAAAAAAATAAACAGAATTGTTGACTCTTACAGAGACGGGACAATAAAAACAGAGAAATATATTGAACGAATATTAAAAAAAGCTCAAAAAACGGATATAGATTTATCAAAATATAAAAGCATAGTAAATTTTGCACAAATAATATCTAAACAAAAATCTTTCAATTCTAACAGGTTAAATAATGAAATAAAAGAGTTGTTAGCAGAACTGAAAGAGAAATTAAGTTTTGCCGAGTATAACTCATTAATCGAAAAGGCAACAAAAAAAGAATATGAAGTTGAATTTTATTTCAACTTATTAAATAAAGCAAAAGAATTGAACATTTTGTCTGCAAGAAAATATAAAAACACAGAACTCTTTTTAGAATATTTAATATTAAACCAAAATATAAACACTGTTGAACTTGCAAACGAAGAAAAGCTTTTTATTCAAGAGTTAAAAAATAAATTTGCAGCTACACAAGCGGAAAAAGATATTTATTTCATACAAGACAATTTAGAGAGTTTGTCACATTATTTAACAAATAAAATGACTGCTAAAGAGCATGAGCAATTTACGAGAAATAAAGATAAATTTCAATTGTTATGGAAACAATATATAGACATAGATAATTTAACTAATTTAGATCAATACTTAAATTTAGTTGATGATTTTTATAATAACAACATAGAAAGAAACAGAATATTTATTAAAAATATATTCGGTAAAAATACAAAAGGGTATATTAACGGACTAAGAATAAAAAATTCAAAAATAAATCATAACGAAAAAATATTGGAAGATCTTTCCAACAATAAAATTACAAAAAATAAAAAAGTGCATGTTGTTATAACCGGAGGTTTTCATACTTACGGTTTTAATAAAATACTCGAAGATGAAAAAATAAATTATGTTGTAATAACACCAAATGTAACCGAAGATACAACAAAAGCAGAAAATTTATATAAAAACATTTTTAATGAACAATATGATATAACAAACACAACTTTTGCAAACAGGCCGGTTTCAGAAGTGATAGAACTATTGAACAAAGGTGAAATAAAATCCGTAAAAGTTGTAAATGATGTTGTTGAAATTGAATTCCCGAAAGAAACATATTCTTTAAAGAATATAAAAGTAGAAGAAATATCTCCTGAAACAGAAACTTTATCGGAAGAACAAGCGGGTATTGCCGCTGAACTTGTGGTAAATATTCAAGAAATATTAAAAGAAATAAGAAACAATAATAGAGCCGGAACAAGTATTAATATATTTTCTAAATTAAATTATTTAGAACAGTTAAACTCAAGAATAACCGATACTCAAATAAAACAGTTCTTCACCGGTCAAATAAATAAAATCCGTGATGACAATCCCGATATGGTTGAAGATACGACAGGCAAACTGATGTTGCCTTCGACAAGAAAATTTTTAAATATATTATTCGGATTTATAAAAAACAGAGAAATAAAAAACAGATTGATGAGTATAGCGGCAGCTGTGCTCGAGAACACGTTCTTATTTCCATGGATTTTGTTCAGTCCGGAAACTTTTGTACTAATGCATTATAAAAAAGGAACCAGACAGAGAATAAAAAGCAAATTATATGACTTAGAAAAACTTTATATAAAAGAAGAACTTAGCCAGAATGATTTGGATGATACAGATTTGGAAGAAATAAAGAAAATCGAACTTTTTCTTGAAAAAATAGGATATACTCAGCGTTTGGAAGGAACACTAGAGATGAGAGAAAAAGGGTTTGCCGGAATGATCTTGGTTGGCATTATATTTCTTGCCAGCGTTGCAGGTACAATAGAAACAACAGAAACTTTCACGGAAGCTTTTTCCGCAATAACAAGCAGTATTCTATACTTTTTATATGCTTTTGCGGGAGTTTTAGGTTTAGAACTTCATTTCTCTCATATAAAACATAACTTAAAAGTTGATTTAAACAGATCCAAATTAAAAAAATCAGTCACTGATTTGGTAAATATTTTTCCTAACGATGTATCTTATCAAAATCTTCAAGATTTGGAAAAAAGTAATCTTTATCTTGTATTTTCGGATATTTTGGAAATTTTTAAAAAAGATTTCTTCGCCAGGGGTTATCTGGAAACAACAGGAAACATCTACAGCCCGTTAACCATCTTGGAAGTATTGAAAGGATCTTTGGAAAGAGGCGGAGAAAAGAATCCTGAAGAATACGATTACAACATTGAAACTATTGTTGATTATTTTAAACGTATGTCAGAGGAACAAACAAATATAATTATCGACAACATCGATGCAACATTATACAACAACTACTTATCAAAAGAAGAAAGAAATTTATTGAAACAATATAAAAAAAATCTTATAAATTTCAAACGAAACCGTTGGAAACTTAGTATTGCGGAAGCAAGAGATGAAAAAACAACTAAAATCCGTGATGACAATCCCGATATATTTGAAGATACGACAGACAAGTTAATGTTGCCATCCACAAAAAGATTTTTAAATATTCTTTTCGGATTTATAAAAAAAGAAAATGTTAAAAACAAAATAATGAGTGTAGGAGCTGCAATATTAGAAAACACTTTCCTTTTTCCTATAATTTTATTTTCACCAACAACATTTACTTTGTTACATTTCAAAAAGAATTCAAGAAAAAACATAAAAAAAGTTTTAAACGAACTGGACGAACTTAATAATATTAAAAACTTGTTAGTCGAACTGGATACTTTATCAAAACAAGGGCAGGAACAAACTCAAACATATAAAGAGCAATTACAAAATTTATCCAGACAAGTAGGAAGGATAAATAAAAATATAAAAAATTTAAACACCGAAGAACTAAACAGAGAAATACAAAAAAGAGAAAACTTTTTAAATAAAATTGGTTATACCCCAATATTAAACGGCACATTGAATATGAAAAAAAGAGGCTTCGGATTCATGATATTTGCCGGTGTAATGATGTTTATAAGTTTTATGGGAACCATAGAAACAACACGCACATTCGCAGAAGCTTTTTCAATGCTAGGTAACAATATACAATACATTTTCTATACTCTTGCAGGAGCTTTCGGATTCGGTTTTTACGAAGCTCATATAGCACACAACCTAAAAATAGATTTCAAGGTATCAAAAGCAAAACAAGCTCTTAAAAATTCGCTTTACGATTTGGTGGAACTATTACCTAACGATGTAACTTATGCAGATTATGAAAATTTGGAAGAAAGTGAACTTTTTGTTATTTTTTCCGATATCTTAGAAGCCTTTGATTATGATTTTTTTGACAGAGATTATATAAAAAGCACAGATGGTGAGGCCGAACCATTAACATTCTTAGAAATATTAAAAGGTATTACTGCAAGAGGTGAAGGAATAGATTTCGAAGAGTTTGATTATAATATCGAGACCATTATTGATTTTTTTGAAACTATGTCCGACGAACAAAAAAACACAATAATAGAAAATATCGACGCTATATTACAAAATAATTCTCTTTCAAAAGATGAAAAAGAGTTATTAAAAAATTATAGAAACAATATTTTGAGTTTCAAAAAGAAATATTGGAAGCTCAGCCTTGCTGATTCAAAAGATAAAGAAACAACAGACAGATATGTCATGAAATTTGGTGACCAAACTTATGTCACTACGGCAACAAGTTATTCACAAGCATTTAAAAATCTTGTCTTCCAAATTGCAGAACGAGACAAAACAATAGAAAGAAAGAATTTAAAAATATATAAAATACATGAAGCGATCGGATATAATGCTTATCGCAAAGACCTTGATATCAGAATAGCAAGATCAAACCGTACAAGAAAAGAAAAAGAAGCATATGAACAAGCCGAACTTGAAAAATTCTATAAAAGATTTATAACGAAAATAGAATCAACCACATATGCAAAAAGAACTAATAAAAGTCTCACCAAACAACAACGCAAGGGTAATGAAGATATCTTTTATATAAATGTAGAAGGATTAAACGACACACCGGAACTATCAGCTTTTCAAACAGTATATGCAAGCTCTTCGGGACAAGCCGTTTGGGCATTGGCCTACCAATTATGTATGGCTACAGAAAGAGGAGAACTTGTCGGTGGAAGATATAAAGATTTAACTTTTTCAAAAGAAAATGTAAAAAGAATAGAAGAAGCTATTCTAAAAAAATATAATGGAAATATATCAATAATAGTAAAAGACAAAAAAGGAGATGCTGTAAAAGAAAACGTTGCTCCTATTTTGAATACTTCCTCTCCAAAAAAACAAAAAGGAAAAAGAATAAAAGCGGAAGGGCAAAAATATCAGGTAAAAATACCGGATTTTAATGATGGTGAAGGTTTCGAACCATATCAAACCGTATACGCAACAAGTAAAAAAGACGCTGTCTATCAAGCGGTTGAGCAGATAATAAAAGCAAAAGAAAGCGGAGAATTGATAGAAGGATATTACAATTATAGAAAGATTTACAGAAGAAATAGTCAAAAAATAATAGACTCAATATTATCAAAGTATAAAGGTAATACGATAGACTCCATTGTAACATTGTTAGAAGAACCGGTAAAAGATAATAAAACAGACTCCATTGTAAAGTTGTCAGAACCGGAATATGAACAATTATCGTTAGATTTAGAGTCTCTTTTGACTACACCTTCGGAACCTGTAAGAGCAACTACAAAACCGGTTACACCGATCATAGAACAAAGCATACCTGATTTACAAACATTAATTTCTCAATTAACAAACTCACAAAACGATATTGAATTAAAAGCTGCCATTGAATCAATGATAAAAGCAGGATTTAAAGAAGATTATATAGAAAATCTGCTCTATCAATATTTAACTTTAAGAAACGGAAATATCCCGCAAGAAATATACACAAAAACAGCTCCCATAAAATTCGGAACGGCAGGAGTCAGAGGAATTATGGGGGAAGAAGTAGACTTTTTAGATATTGTTATAATAACACAAGCCATATCAAATGTTATGCAATCAATTGCAAACAAACAAAATATTGATACAAAAGATATAAAAGTTTTTGTCGGAGGAGATTCAAGATTTTTATCGAAACAGTTTGCCGAAATAGTTTCAAAGACACTTGCCGCAAACGATATAAATGTTGTAATAAGCAAAGATGACATACCAAGCCCAACTATTTCATATTATACGAGAACTAACGGATTTACATTATCAATAAACATAACGGCAAGCCATAATCCTAAAGAACATAACGGTTATAAAATAACACTTGGAGACGGAGGACAAGCCGGACTTGATGTTACAACAATGATTGAAAACGAAATAAACAATATACAAAACAACCTTCTTTCAAATGCCGCCCACGGAATTAATATAGTAAAAAATTCCGAAAAAATAAAATCTATAGATGCAAAAGATAAATTTATAGATGCTTTCGAAAAAATGATAAGTAAAATATTTGCAATAGACAAAGATTCTTCTTTAAATAAATTTAAGCAAAAAGCGGCAAAATGGACGGTAGTTGTAGATCCTAAAAACGGAGCTACAAAAAAATATTATTATGAAATATTGAAATTTTTCGGTTTTAATATTGTTATGATAAACGATACGGTTGACCCGACTTTCGGCGGTCAAAAACCGGAACCGTCTTTTGAAAACACAAAACAGTTAAGAGAAAAAGTTAAGTCCATTAGCGAAGATAATCTTTTAGGTATATCTACCGATGTTGACGGTGATAGATTTGCCGTAGTTGATAAAGACGGTAATTTTATAACTGCCAACAATATAGGAACAATATTGTTAAATTTCAGATTACAAACTTTGTTCGACAATTTAATTTCGGATTTGAATGCGGCAAACGGAAATAAAGAACAACAAAATAAAATATTAAAAGACTTTATTATTAAAAAAGATGCCAACGGACAAGAATCTGTCAGAAAAATAATAATTCCGAGAAACTGTGCAACAACACACGTTTTGGATGATTTGGCATCCGATATTACCGCAACTTATTATGAAAAGTTAAAAGCTTTCGGTTTGGATTCCGAACTTTTAGAACAATTCAAAAATTGTGTTGAAGTAAAAGAAGTAAATGTAGGGTTTAAATTTTTTGCTCAAGCAAAACATAATGCCGAGAACAATGGGGACTTATTCTTGCTAGGAGTAGAATCTTCCGGAGGAATATCGGTAGCGGAATGGATATATGACAAATGCGGATTCTTGGCAAACTTAATGCTTCTTTTTGTTTTGGTTGAAAATGATAAACAACCGAAAGATATTTTATCCGATATTTATTCAAGAATTAATTATGAACCGCAAGTATTGGAAACAGCTATCAGTTTCAGAGAAATCGTAGAAAAAGAAGGAAAACTTAAGACTCCTGAACTGATAAGTGCAGAAGCAAAAAAAAGGCAAGAAAAATTAATGGCAATCGTAACACAATTAAAACAAAATGAAAAACTTGTCGTCATTAAAAACATGTTTGTACGTATAGATAAAGGACTTGTAATAAAAGAAATCAGAGACACCGATGGTATAAAGATATTGTTCGAGAATGGTGCCTGGTTATTGATAAGACCTTCCGGAACTGAACCGCTTGTAAGAGTTTTTACCGAGAGTAAGAAAAAAACAAATGTTTCCGAAGAGGAACAAGATCTTTCCAAAGCCATTGCTGCTTTTGTTACGGAAAACGGCGGACAAACACTTATAGATACTATAGAAAAAGATCTTCAACTAAAAGAAACACCGTTTAAAGCAAATGCAGCATTGTTTAAAATAATTATTGAAAACTCTATAAAATCTTTACAAAGATTAACATATTCTGTTTTGTTTAAAGATAATGTGGAGTATACAATGGTTGCAAACGCAACCGATTTTGAAAGAAGATCAGAGGCAAAAAAACTTTCCGAAAAAGGAATAAAGGTTAATTTAATATTGCTCGGGGAGACATCTTTAAGTCAAGAAACAAATTCAAGAATTTCAACAGAAAACGGAGATTTGGCATTCTGCTTAATTGATAAACCCATTGAAAACTTAACCGTTTACGGATATGACGATAAAACATACGGACAAAATGTAGATATAAGTAATATAGATAAGCAATCCGGTTTAATTGGAATGTTAAACTATGTAAACGACAATTCCGACAGAAATATAAAATTGTTGGATTTACCCGAAAACTTGAGCAGAGATATTGCAACCGCAGATGTTGAAGATTTTGCAAAAGAAAAATTCTCTATCGTAGGTGTAGGGAAAAAAGTATTAGATTTATTTGTTGATGTATTAGCAAATAAACTAAACAGAAAAAGCGGTAATAATATGATAATACAACCGTCGGTTGTTGCAACGAATTTATCGGCAGAACAAATTGATACTTTCGGTCAAAATGATATTAGCAAACTTGTTAATCAAGGAGTAACAACAATAATAGTATCCGCAAATGATCAATTGATGTATGACAAATCACAAACTTTAAAAAATTTGTTACAGATGGCACATGATAATGGTTTGAAGGTGATGTTTAATTATAATTTTAATCTTAAAAATATGACCATAGACGATTTTTCAAACTGGATTTCTTCATTTAACGACAAATTCCAACAATTCAATGAAAACGGAGGAATAGACGGATTTCAAGCAGATTTATCACAAAGCGAGACATTAGCAAATAACAGCACTGTACTATCTCTTTTATCATCTCTTTCTAAAGTCATAAAAGAACAAAATACAGGTTCTTTCTTATCAATAAAAATGCCTGATAACCTTTATCCTACGGAATTTTTAATACTTTGTAATAATGAAGATATCAAATTAGTTGTAGATTACAATTCTCAGTTACTACCTACCGGGCTTTCCAATTTGAAAAATGATAATATGATAATAAATATTTCTGCAGACAAAAACGGAAATATATCTATTGAGGATTTGTCCGGTATGTTTAAAAATAACAATAGTGTTTCTATGTTGTCTCTTGATTTCCCTATTTTAGAAGCAATCGGCGATAATGAGGATTTTACCTTTAACGATAAACAAATGACTATAGTTAAATTTATCACTTCACTTTTTGAAACAACCCCGGAAGGTCAAAAGATAAAAGGAATAAACAAAGGAAGAAATTTTGTTCTGAACAGAGATTCTGTTATAGAAGAAGATATATTGAACACTTTATATACCATGTATATAAACGACAACTGTGATATTAACCAAATAAATGCGATGCTTCAACCAAACTTTAAAGAAAACATTTCCAAATATGAATTAAACGGTTTTGTTGAAGGTGTTCTGCAAGCTACGGAATTAAAGAAACAGAATGCACTTGATATTTCTTTTGACAAAAAAGAGTATACCAATTTACTTATGAAAACATTATTAGACTATAGAATTGATAATGGTATAAGTTTTAACAAAGATTTATCTTCCGATATAGAAAAAATATTAATAATCGATAATTTTAGAAAAGAATTCGAACAAGAGATAAAGAAAGTGTTTTATACACTAAATGACACAGGCACAGTTAAAGGCAAAGAATATATTGCTATCGATGGTTTATCTTCATTATTAAAAGAAAAAAAAGATAAAGATAATAATTCCCAGTTTCCAAAACTTAATTCTCAAGAAAGAGCTATGGTTCTTGAAGGTATATTGTTATTATTACTTGGTTATGCAAGGCAAGATACTATCGGTATAATAGGTACTGCTGTAAATACTGATAACATAGCAAACATAAAAGCTTTATTATCCGCAGCATAATACAAAGACAAAAATTTACTTTCCGGAAATGCACTTTGGTATATAAAAAGCCGAAGTGCATTTTTGTTTTTATAAAAAAAGTCAACAGCTATACCAAAACAAAAGAATTTTGTCAAGAAAAATCTCCTTGACAAAATCAATATGTATGTTATATCATTAAATTCAAACACAATATATAGTAGAAAATCATCACTATACTTTTTACTACAAAAAGAGGTTTAAACTATGAAATGTCCTTTTTGCGGTAGTTTTGACGGACAAGTATTGGATTCAAGACCAATAGAACACACTTCGGCTATCAGAAGAAGAAGACAATGCAACCAATGCAAAAAAAGATACACAACTTATGAAAGACCGGAAGAAGTTATTTTAATGGTTATTAAGTCCGATAACAGAAGAGAACCTTTTGACAGGAAAAAGCTTTGGGCTTCAATAGCAAGAGCTTGTGTAAAAAGGCCTGTTTCAACAGAAACTATAGATAAAATAGTTTCGGAAGTGGAAACAGAAATCAGCGACTATATTATGGAAGTTCCTTCTTCCGTAATCGGTCAAAAAACATTACAAAAATTATTGGATATAGATACGGTTGCTTACATAAGATTTGCATCCGTATATAATAATTTTGCAGATGTGAATGATTTTATGAAGGAATTGAAGAGTTTAAAAAAAGAACATGATAAAAAAAATATAAAGAAAAAATAATTTTGGAGGAAAAATGCCAACACTTAAAGAAAAACTGGTAGGTAAAATTAAGCCTGCCTTAAACGAAAATGCAATGAAGGTTTTATCTAAAAGATATTTAAAGAAAGACAACGACGGAAATCCTATAGAAGAACCTAATGATTTATTTTTCAGGGTTGCCGAAAACATTGCACAAGCCGATAAAATTTATGATAAATCCGCCGATACGGATGCTATTATAGAAGAATTTTTTACAATGATGGCTAATTTAGATTTTCTTCCTAACTCTCCTACATTAATGAATGCGGGAAGGCCGTTACAACAACTTTCAGCATGTTTTGTTTTACCTGTGGAAGATTCTATGGATTCTATTTTTGAAACATTAAAAAATACGGCATTAATACATAAATCCGGCGGGGGAACAGGCTTTTCTTTTTCAAGATTAAGACCTTCCAACGATAGTGTAAGATCAACAAACGGTGTTTCTTCGGGACCTGTATCGTTTATGCAAGTATTTAATGCCGCAACAGAAGCAATTAAACAAGGGGGAACAAGAAGAGGAGCAAACATGGGTATGCTCAGAGTAGATCACCCCGATATAATGCAATTTATTACATGTAAAGATATTACCACAAATCTTACAAATTTTAATATATCCGTGGCATTAACAAAGGAGTTTATGGATGCTGTTGAAGATGATGAAGATTATAATTTATATAATCCCAGAACAAAGGAAGTTACGGGAAAATTACATGCAAGAGAAGTGTTTGATAAAATCGTAACACAGGCATGGAAAAACGGTGAACCGGGAATAGTTTTTATTGACAGAATGAACGAAACTAATCCCACGCCGGAAATCGGTTTTATAGAATCAACAAATCCTTGCGGAGAACAACCGCTGCTTCCTTATGAAGCCTGTAATTTGGGCTCCATAAATTTATCTCATTTTGTTAAAAACGATAAAGTTGAATGGAAGAGATTGGAACAAACCGTAAAATCCGCAGTTCATTTTTTAGATAATGTTATCGACATGAATAACTATCCTATACCTAAAATAGGAGAAATTACAAGATCCAACAGAAAAATAGGTTTAGGCGTTATGGGTTGGGCAGATATGTTGTTCCAATTGAAAATGCCTTACAATTCTCCCGATGCTGTTTTGTTAGCGGAAAAAGTAATGTCTTTTATAGAAGAGACATCTCATAAAGCATCCGAAGAAATAGCATTAAAGAGAGGAGCCTTCCCTAATTTTAAACAAAGTATATATAAAGACGGAAATCCTATAAGGAATGCAACAACAACAACAATTGCTCCTACCGGAACAATAGGTCTTATAGCAAATGCTTCCGGCG
>JAEEGF011258413.1_pt1 | contig 42408 bp, 28 predicted proteins | sample 9134171 | NCBI WGS metagenome assembly JAEEGF01 (sample SAMN16246542, study PRJNA631951) | gut metagenome | biome: gut microbiome; feature: rumen; material: AP-attached | host: Bos | place: Iran: Karaj | collected 2018-10 | reverse complement strand
GATGAAGTGCACCAGACGGGTGTCCTCATCCTGCCACCACTTCTCCCATGAGCCCCACTTCTCTGGCTCCTTCTCGCAGAGCTCCTTCGTGTTCGACACATAGCCGATGGGCGCGTCGAACCACACGTAGAGCACCTTGCCCTCAGCATCCTTCACAGGCACAGGGATACCCCAGTCCAGGTCGCGCGTCATCGCACGGGGCTGCAGGTCCATATCGAGCCAAGACTTGCACTGTCCGTACACATTGGGGCGCCACTCCTTGTGCTCTTCGAGGATCCACTGCTTCAGCCAGTCCTGATACTCGTTCAGGGGCAGATACCAGTTCTTTGTCTCCTTCAGCACAGGCGTTGAGCCGCTGATGGTCGACTTCGGATTGATGAGCTCCGTGGGCGAGAGGTCGCGTCCGCACTTCTCACACTGGTCGCCATAGGCGTTCTCATTGTGGCAGTGGGGGCACTCACCCGTCACATAACGGTCTGCCAGGAACTGCTTGGCCTCCTCGTCGTAGAGCTGCGTGGTGGTCTCCTCCGTCAGCTTTCCCTCGTCGTAGAGCTTGCGGAACCACTCGGCAGCAAACTTATGATGGGTATCTGAGGTGGTACGGCTATAGATATCGAACGAGATACCAAACTCCTCGAAACTCTTCTTGATCATCTCGTGGTAACGGTCTACCACGTCCTGTGGTGTAATGCCCTCCTTACGGGCACGGATGGTGATGGGCACACCGTGCTCATCCGAACCTCCTATAAACATCACCTCGCGCTTCTTCAGACGGAGATAGCGCACATAGATATCAGCAGGCACGTACACACCAGCCAGATGGCCGATATGCACCCCGCCATTAGCATAGGGCAGCGCCGACGTCACCGTCGTACGCTTGAAAGTCTTGTTTTCCATTCTTTAAATACGTATTTATTGATTTTGGGTGCAAAGGTACGATTAAGTGAGCAAAATACCAAAGGAAAACTTGTTTTTCTTTGGATTTTCGACGGCCTATTGTATATTAATGTTAAATACGGGAAGATAATCCCATGATCGTTCCCGTATTTGGGACTTGTTTTATAATTTTGCCGCAAAAGAATCGTCATGAAACAACAGAGATATGCAGTCATCGTGCTTTTTGCACTGATTATCGCTTCGAGTCTGACCAGCATTGGTAGCTATAGCTCAACAAGTAGGCTGGTTAATGAAGATATGGACAGAGCGCTGGCTCTGGCCTTGGAGGAACAGCAGAGCGATGTCATCAGCCAGGATACCATCCGGACGTTCAACAACCACTTGCAGATAACGGAACTGCGAGGGAAGGCTACTTTGGCTGTTGACACCCGTGGACAGAAGTTCAAAGCGTATGCTCATTGCTCTGAGGCTACCATCTTCAGCCTGTCAGACCAAAGACCTGCCACTATCCTGTGGGTGTTGACAGGTTTTTGGGCCATGCTGATGTGGTATCGCCATCGGCAATCGGCTGTGGGTGAACCTTTAGCGGTGGCCATTAACCAAAGGAATGTCTTTGGTGGACTGACATACTTGGAAGAGGATGGTCGTTTCTATGCTGCCGATGGCTGTCAAGTACAGCTCACCCCCATGCAGCATCAACTGATGGAAATGTTCTTCCTGTCACCATCGCATTCTCTGACGAAAACAGAGATTTGTAACGCTCTCTGGCCCAAGAAACCAGATGCCAGCGAGACACTCTACACCCTGATTCGCAGGCTAAAACCAGTCATAGAGCAACATTCTGATCTCAAAATCGAGTCAGACCGTAGTAAGGCGTATCGACTGAAAGTCAAGTAGATAGCACGCTGACATCGTATCTGACAATGAAATGTCAGACAAATGTCAGATAGTTTTTACCCTCATAGTAGCTGTTTGTTGCTACCTTTGCGGCTGAAATCGCAAAGTATTATGCAACAAACAACATTCCAAAGAATCAACACCTGTGCGGCATGGCTCATGTTTGCCATCGCTGCCATCGTCTTCGGACTGACCATAGAACCGACGGCCAGTTTGTGGGACTGTCCTGAATTCATTACCTGTGGCTATAAGCTGGAAATCGGTCACCCGCCTGGTGCACCTGTCTTTATGCTGGTAGCCAACCTCTTCTCTCATTTGGCCAGCGATGCTGCTCATGTGGCCCTGATGGTCAACCTGCTGTCTGCCCTCTTGAGTGCGGGTTGCATCTTTTTCCTGTTCCTCACCATTACGCATCTTGCCAAGAAGTTGGTTTGCCCTGAAGTGGAGAACTTGACCATTTCGAATGTCATCATCATCGAAGCGTGTGGTGCGGTGGGAGCACTTGCTTATACGTTCAGCGACACTTTCTGGTTTTCTGCTGTTGAAGCCGAGGTGTACGCTTTTTCCAGTTTCCTGACGGCCCTGATGTTTTGGCTGATTCTGAAGTGGGAGGCTGAGGCTGACAGTCCACACAGTGACCGATGGATAATCCTGATTGCCTATATCACGGGGCTTTCCATTGGTGTTCACCTGCTCTGTCTGCTTTGTCTGCCTGCAATGTCGTTCGTGGTCTATTTCCGTCACACCAAGCGTATGACGCCGATGGGCATACTGAAGACATTGGTTGCAGGGGCATTGCTGGTTGGCATTATTCTCTACGGACTCATTCCTGGCATCGTTACTATGGGGGACTGGTCAGAACTATTGTTTACCAACCTGCTGGGTTGCCCATACAACACAGGACTCTTTCTATATGTCATTCTGCTTACAGGCATACTTGTTATAGCATATTATAAGGTGAAGCGACGATTGCTCAAATTGTCACTGGCCTGTGTACTGATGATACTGGCAGGCTATAGCAGCTACGGTGTCATCTTCATCCGGGCTAATGCCAATATGCCGATGTGTGAGAATGCACCAGGCAACATTTTCGCCTTGGGCAGCTATCTGAATCGTGAACAATATGGGGACACCCCGCTCTTCTATGGGCCTGCGTATTGCAGCGAGTTAGACCGTGAACCAAGAGGTGATTATCTGGTCCCAAAACAAGAGGAAGGGAAGGCAATTTATCGTTCTGCTGCTGACTCCACGAAGCAGCAATATGAGGTCATACGCCACGACATCAAATATCTGTATAAGGAGAATATGTTTTTCCCACGTATGCACTCAGCACGGCACACCAAGGCCTACGAGGACTGGATGGGCGGTGTCAAGAAAGAAGGAAACTTGCCCACTTTTGTCGAGAATCTGCGTTTCTTCATCTCCTATCAGGTGAATTTCATGTACTGGCGTTATTTCCTATGGAACTTCGTGGGACGGCAGAACAATATTCAAGGAAATGGTGAAGTGGAACACGGCAACTGGATTACAGGCATTACGTGGATAGATGACTGGCTGTTAGGCTGCGACACGTCGAAACTGCCGTCAGACTTGGCACAAAACAAAGGCCGCAACGTGTTCTTTGCCCTGCCACTGCTGCTTGGTTTGGCAGGCATCCTTTGGCAATGGCGGAAAAGACAAGAGGGAAGGCAGCAATTATGGATTGTCACACTGTTGTTCTTGATGACGGGTCTTGCCATTGTCGTTTACCTCAATCAGACTCCACTCCAGCCACGTGAACGCGACTATGCCTATGCCGGCTCTTTCTATGCTTTTGCCATCTGGATTGGACTTGGAGTAGGAATGATAAGTGAAAAGGTAAAAGTGAAAAGTGGGAAATGGGCTACCACCATTACAGCAGTTGTTTGTGTTGTCTGTCTGACGGTTCCCATACAAATGGCTTCGCAGACATGGGATGACCATGACCGTTCAGGGCGTTACACCTGTCGCGACTTCGGTGCCAACTACTTGGAAAGCATGCAGCACGAAGGGCATCCCATCATTCTGACAAATGGCGACAACGATACGTTCCCACTCTGGTACAACCATGAAGTGGAGAGTGTGAGGACAGACACCCGTGACTGCAATATGGAGTATCTGCAAACTGACTGGTATATCGATCAGATGAAACGTCCAGCCTATGATTCACCTGCACTGCCCATCAGTTGGCAACATGAGGACTATCAGGAGGGCAAACATGAGTACATTCCCATCCGCCCGGAACTAAAAGCGGAAGTGAAGCAGTTTATGGCTCAGCACCCCAACGAAGCAAAAGAACTTCTAGGCGAAAAACCTTTCGAACTGAAAAACATTATCAGTAAATGGGTGCTTAACAACGCTCCAGATATGCAGTGCATACCAACAGATAGTGTTACTATTGGCGACATGGTCATCTCACTTGAAGGCAAAAATGCACTTTATAAGAATGAGTTGATGGTGCTGGAGATGCTGTCGCATGCAAACTGGAGTCGCCCCATCTACCTCTCCATTAGCTTAGGCTCCAATCTGCTATCATTCCTTCGTGAACATTTGGTACTGGAAGGTCTTGCCTATCGTGTGTCACCAACGGTAAAAGGTCAGAAGGTCGATGTGAAGCGTCTCTACGACAACGTCATGCATCGTTTCCGCTATGGCGGTTTAAGCACGAAGGGAATCTATGTGGACGAAGACGTGAAGCATCTGGCCAATACGCATCAGCTTGTCATGGGAATACTTATCGACTCGCTGCTCGGGCAGAATGACTCCAAGCGGGCTTTGGCAGTATGCCAGAAATGGCAAAAGGAAATGCCACAGAAAAATGTACCTTATACCGATGCTGCCCTATCAATGGCACGGTGTTACTATCAGACGAATCATCCAAAACAGGGTGATGATATCATCAGTAGCCTGCTGCGACGTTCTGAGGACTGGCTTTTGTGGATAGAGAGCATCACTCCAAAACGTCGCTCAGGATCTCTATACTCTCAATATACATGGATGAAGACTATGCAGCAGGCTTTGTCTATGGCAGTAGAATTTGAAAGAAGCGAAATCTATCATCAATATATCAAACAATATGAACACTATATCAAACAATCCCAGCAAGAATAACCCCTTCCGTTTCTGTGCTATAACATCTCGTCACATCCTCATATTTGCATGCGCACTTATTGCCATTGGCTATGCCTTTATGTCTGGCTCTGGAAGTAATGAACAGTCATTCAATCCCGACATTTTCTCTGCACGAAGAATAGTCATTGCACCAATTCTGTGTCTTGCAGGCTATCTGCTGATAATCATTGGAATACTCCGTAAAAGCAATGACCCACAATGATAACCTACCCTACACATCGTTCTTCGACAAGCGAAGCGGCATAGCCGAGCGCCTGACCCCTGTGTACTCAATGATCATTTTATTGACGTCAATAAAATGATCCGTTACCAATTGGCCCACATTCTCACATGCCTCTTTAGCTTTGTTGATCACATTGGAAAAGTTCTCCCATTTACTATAACCAAGGAGTTCTCATAAGGAATGTTGGAGCCTTTTTACTTGAATATCTTCTTGACCATCGTGAAGGCCAGATAAACCACAAGAACGATGCCCATGACACAAATGTACCATTTCAAATCGTACCAAGCGGCAATCGCACCTTCTTTGATACCTGCGATAAGAGTTTTAAAAAACGTTGTCATCTCCTAATCCTCTTCATTATCTATTTTTTCCATCTCACAAAGGGGACTGTCCCTTTTGTGATATGATCTCATTCCTTTTGGGTGCAAAGATAGGTAATTAATTCTACTCCTCCAAACATTTTTGCACAAATGTTCATTTGGCTGCTTTACATATTTATCACACATCTAACACCTTCACGCTGGTACACGACTACGCAACTACGCTGCTTCTTTTGGTTTATTCAGCACGCCGTAACGCCGTAACACCGCAACATTGTGTGACTTGGACTTAACAATTAACAAATTAACAAAAGCCTTTTTACATGCAACAAACAAGAATAATCTTCTATGTTGCTTTCCAAATAATTGGAAAATATTTATTGTTTATTAACTGTTTAATATCAAATAGTTACACTATTTCACGAGAGTACGGTGACTTTTGAAGAAACCGTAGGTCTTAGCCCAGCACATGAGTACTGAGTCCAGAGTGACTACTGACAACAGACCTATCAGACAAACTTCTATAAGATGTTACGGCTCACGAGGTCCGCACATCAATTTACTTCTTCAGTGTATTAGGTAAGAACGCACCAATCTATACCGAGATGTAGCCTAAAGACTCATCATATTATTGCAGGAGTCGTTCTGTGAAGTTGTCCAATATTCCGTATTTCATTTACCCGTCTGGTATGGTATATATTCTGTTTCATTCTTTAGAATTGCGAAGATGACATTAGAGAGCTTGCGAGCTATCCGTACGATGGCTTCTTGTGGTTTCATTCGCTCTTTGTATCTTAGATACAGCGACCCTAGTCCGGCATCTCTGGAGATGGTAGTCCAAGCAGCCTCTATGAGCATAGGCCCCATTTGTTTGTTACCTCTGAAGGTCATTTCACCATGTATCACTTTCTCTCCGCTGCTATGGCAGGTAGGGATTAGCCCAAGATATGCAGCAAACTGTTTTTCGTTATGGAACCGCCTTATATCATATACTTCGGTCAAGATGCACATCGCAACAGTAACGCCAATGCCTGGTACTGTTGTGAGCAAGTCAAACTTGTGCTTGTATCTTTCGGTTTGGCTCATATAGCGCATCATATTTGTTGCTTCAAGCAACGTTTTGCGAATGGTCTCAACCTGTCGTATGAGCAAGTCTAATGAGTTCCTTGTCGATGATAGCAGTGTCACATCCTCCTTCAGCCATTTGATGAAAGCTCTAGACCAGAGAGATCCTGGTTTCTCAAAACGATCAGGAAGCTGAACGCCATTACTGTGGAGTATATGTCTTACCCTAATTTTGTATCTGCTTAATTCCTTTTGGATGGTTTTACGGATACGGATTACAGCGCGATCATCTATATTTTCCTTTTCTCTGATATAGATACCTTTGAGCAAACCTGCTTTCAGTGACTTTACCAGCTTTATGGAATCCAGCCTGTCGCTCTTCATCACCTCCTCGTACTGGGTGGTTGGCACATCTGCTGCATGGATCACAATACAGTCGATACCGACTTCTTTCAGGGCATAGTAGGTAGAGAACCCACTAAAGCCTGATTCATACACGGCTAGATAGTCACCATCCGGGTAATGCTTCTTCAAAAAGTCAAAGAGCTCTTTTGCTGACGGCTTTTGGGTGTGTCTCTTTATAATCCCAATTTCGAGGGCAATAGCCACATCCCAATTTTTCTTGTGGACATCGATTCCTATGAAAATCTTTTGTCCTTTAAAAGAAATGTTGTACTTTTGCATACTGGTACGCTTTTAATTGGTTTAACGTATAATTTGTTTGTTAGCACTTGCAAATTTACTATCCAATTATTATCGTACCAACTTTTTTAGCAAAAAACTTATGAAAAACACCGAGGGGGTGCCTCACGGCAGGGGGCTCGCAGCCCCCGAGAGCGGTGTCTTATATGTCTATTTCGCTCGTTAGCGTCTGCAAACATAGTAACTATATATTATATATATTATTATATATATATTATAATATATATATAATAATAAGATTTGTTGTTACTCTCCAAATAGCTGTTTAATCAGAAAACGACTTTTGTTAATTTGTTAATTGTTAATGTCGTCAACCTTGTCAGGACGAGTAAAAATGCAAATGAAGCTGCGTAGTTGTGTAGTTGCGTGCATGTGTTCGACAACTAAGAATCGCAAATGTTACGGTGTTACGGTGTTATGGCGTTACAGCGTGGTGGTGGCGCGCAAAAGTATTATGAAATATGTTTACATTGAAATTTTGCCAAAATTGCGCTCAAATGAAGGGCTAAGGAAACTGGGAGTTTCAAGTAAGGAAAGTGGGAGTTTCCCCTAAGGAAAGTCGGAGTTTCCTTAGCCTTTCAAAAAAAGGGCCTAAAAGCGCGAAAAAGGGCAGCCGAAGCCGCCCTTATATTTGGTAAATAATGTTTACAATACTCGCATTGTCAAATGTTTGGCTCGTCCCAGATCTTGGTCTTGGAGCAGGCCGTGCGGACCTGCTGGTTGCCGATTTTCAAGAGGAAGTCGCCCTCTTCGAGCGTCCACTTGCCATCAGCACCTACAAAGGCGAGAGACTTGGCAGGCAGCTGGAAGGTGACGGTCTTGGTCTCACCAGGCTCCAGGGCGATCTTAGTGAAGTCGCGCAGACGCTTGTTGTCAGGTACGATACTGGCGACGAGGTCTGAGGAGTAGAGCAACACGGCCTCCTTACCAGCACGACTGCCCGTGTTCTTCACGTCGACTGTGACGGTGAGGATATCGTCGGCAGTGAACTGAGCCTTGTCGACCTTCAGGTTGGCGTACTCGTAGGTGGTGTAGCTGATGCCATAGCCAAAGGGCCACTGGAGCGACACTTTCGCATCGTAGTTGTAGGCGCCAGCCATCGTTCCGACCTCCTCAGAGACCTTATAATCATAGGTGTTGAGCGAGTTGATCTCACGCGGATAGGTGTAAGGCATCTTGCCAGAGAAGTTGGCATCGCCAGCCAAAAGGTCAGCGAGGGCGTCAGCACCGTAGTTGCCTGGGATGAAGGCGTGAACCACAGCCTTGGCGAGGGGCTCGATATCGGCGATGAGACGCGGACGGCCTTCATTGAGTACGAGGATGATAGGTTTGCCCGTTTTGGCGAGGGCCTTCACGAGGTTGCGCTGGTTCTCTGAGAGCCAGAGGTCGGTGAGGTTACCAGGCGTCTCGGTATAAGAGTTCTCTCCAATACAAGCGATGATGACGTCAGCCTGTGCAGCAGCAGCCACAGCCTTGTCGATCTGAGGCTCGTTCTCGTCGTAGTAGGCTCCGTTCTCGTTATAGGTCACACCCTGTTCGAGGATGATGTTATCCTTGCCGTACTTCAGGCAGAGGGCCTCGTAGATGGTGTTGTATTTCTCTGAGAGGTCTTCGGCCTTCGATCCCTGCCAGGTGTAGCTCCAACCTCCGTGGAGGCAGCGCATCTGGTTGGCGTTGGGGCCGGTAACGAGTAATTTAAGATTTGAGATTTTAGAATTTAGAGGCAGGATACCATCTTCATTCTTGAGGAGGACGATGGACTCTTCGGCAGCTTTCTGAGAAGCCTGAGCGAACTCTTCACAGCCAAACTTCTCGAAGCCCTTGCCACCCGTGTTGGGCTCGTCGAAGAGGCCCAAACGATACTTCGCACGGAGGATACGGCGCACGGCATCGTCGATACGGGCCATGCTGACCTTACCCTCGTTGACCAGCTCCTTCAAGAGGATGCAGAACTCGACGCTGTAGGGATCCATCGACATGTCGATACCAGCGTTGACGGCGATGCGGATGGCATCTTTCTTGTCCTTGGCTACCTTCTCACGGGTGAAGAGATTGTTGATATCAGCCCAGTCGGTCACCAGGAAACCATCCCACTGGAGATCCTCCTTGAGCCACTTCGTCAGATACTCATAGCTGGCATGCACAGGCACGCCGTTGATGGAGGCGGAGTTGACCATCATGGTCAGCGTACCAGCGAGGGCAGCGGCCTTGAAGGGTTCGAAATACTTCTCACGCAACATCAGCGGCGAGAGGTAGGCTGGGGTACGGTCCTTACCCGTCCAAGGGGCGCCATAGGCGAAGTAGTGCTTCGTGCTGGTACCCACGTGGAAACGGTCGATGTGGTTGTTGTCATCACCCTGATAACCCTTGATCTCCGCCACCACCATCTTCGCATTGACGATGGCATCCTCGCCGAAACTCTCCCAGACACGCGGCCAACGGGGGTCGCGGCTCAGGTCAACGACGGGATTATACACCCACGGACAGTTGGCTGCACGGCTCTCGTAGGCCGTGATCTCTGCTCCCCTCTTAGCCAGTTCGGTGTTGAACGTCGCGCCGAGGTTGATGGGCTGCGGGAAGAGCGTACCACCTGCGGTATAGGTGACACCGTGGTTATGGTCGAGACCATAGATATCGGGGATGCCGAGGTACTTCATCGACTTCTCCTGAATCAGTGTGATCCACTTCTGCCAGTCGTCCTTGTTGGCAGCACGAGAACCGGGGGCATTGAGGATCGAACCCACCTTCCACTTCGAGATGAGGGTGTCGAGCATGGTCTCGTTGATTTTCCACACACGCTTGGTGTCGCCACTGTAGATATCCACAGGGAAGGCACCGAGTTTGTCGATGATCTCCTGATCCGTCATCTTCAACATGGCGTCCGTCTCTTCGTCGGAGCGGCCATACTGCTGCATGACTGAACGCACTTTCTCACGGTCGACCTTGGCATTCTCGATGGTCATCCTGCCCATCACGTCGAGGTTCAGTTCGAGCATCTGGCCGATCTTCTCGTCGAGCGTCATACGGGCGAGAGTCTTCTCAATCTTCGCTTCCAGTTTCGCATCACGAGGGATAGCCGGCTGCGCTGAAGCGGTTAAGAGGAAAGTTGAAAGTGGAAAGAGGAAAGAAAATACTGTTCCACTTAAGACTAATCTCTTGAAACTTTTAAATTGAATCTTCATAAATCTATCTGTTTTTAAATGTAATCATCTTAAATGTAATTATCTATAAACTATAACTCTTTCACGCGCATCTCGAAGGTCTCACGATTGCCCACGGCACCGTTCTTCAGTCGGGCACGGTAGTTGTAGATGGTGTTGACGGAGTAATGCAGGAACTCAGCAATCTTCGAGGAGTCCTCGATGCCCAGACGGATGAGGGCAAAGATGCGGATATCAGTCGTCAGACGGTTCTCCTTGGGCTGCACCTGCATCTCTGGCAGCAACAGGGCGTTGAAGTCGTCGATGAAGTTGGGGAAGAGGTGCAGGAACACGGAGTCGAAGTTCTCGTAGAGCTCCTCGAGTTCCTTCTCCTTCAGCTCCGTCGACTTCGAGATCTGATACAGGTCGTCGAGTTCCTTGTTCTTCATCTTCTTGTTGACCATCTTACGGTAGTTGTCGAGCTTGTCGATATACTGTGAACAGAGGCTCATGAATCGTCCGATGTACTCCTCCTTCACACGGTTGCTCTCTGTCAATTGATCATTGACCATTGATAACTGACTATTCAGCTGCGAGAGTTCATCCTTCTGCGTAGCTAGCAGACTATTGGCCGATGCCAGCTCGTCGTTAGAGGTCTTCAGGGCGTTACGGGCACTGGCCAGCTGCTTATTCCTGCGATGCACGAAGAAATAGGCTACCAGCAACAGCAGGGCAAGGATGCTCACTGCGATGATCGACAGACGGAGCACGTGCGTGTTATGCTCCACTGCCTTCTGGTAGTTGTTCTCGATCACGTTCAGGATCGGTGTGATCTGCCAGGAGCGCATACGGGTGTTGAAACGGTTGTTGCAGTCCCATGTGAAACGGATATAGCGGTACGAGCGATCCAGATCGCCATCGGCATTCAGCAGCTCAGCCAACGAGAGCAGCGAGGCCTGGTCCATCACAGCGTGGCTCACATCACTCAGGGCCGACTGCGCTAGCCAGTAGCGCATCTCGTCTTCTCCCTCACTACTCATCCAACGGTAATAGCAGGCGATGGCATATTCACGGCTGTCAGGACTGACACGGCTCACCCACTGGTCGCTGATCTTACGGGCATCTGCCAGTTTCTGACGGGACACCAGCTCCTGGATCCTGTACATCAGATAGTCAGGGTCGTGATGGTCGATCATGGCGAAGAGCGAGTCGCGATAGGTACCCTGCCGCTTGAAATACTCTTCTTTCATCGTGGGGATGATGCAGTAGTAGCCCAGCTCGCCATAGACATGCATCTGCGACTGATAGTAGTGACGCAGTCCGATGCTGTCGAGCTGTTGTTTATCGACGTATTTCAGGAAGGCGAGTGCCTCGTTGTAATAGCCCACGGTGGAGCACTGGAAAGCCTTCAGCACCTGACAGTTTCCTGCCTGTGCCATCTTCCCCTGGCGCTCTGCACATTGCTTGGCCTCGTTGAGGTAATAGAGGGCTGAGTCGTTCATAAACGACTTGTAGCGTTCGTAGAGCGTGAAAGCCCGATCGTATTTGTCCGCTGGGCTGTGGGCCTGAACATATTGACGACGGATTTCCTCTATCTGCCGCTCGTACTGTCCCACGATCTCAGGGGACTGCTCGATGGCCTGATCTATCTGGAGGAGAACCGATTTGTAATCCTTCTGCTGAGCAAACGAGAAAGCTGCAGAAGAGACGAATAGCCAGGTAAGTAGTAGTCTTTTTATCATACTTCAAGTCTTTGTGTGGGCAAAGGTACAAAATAATTTAGAATTTAGAATTTAGAATTTAGAAAATTTTGCATCCTACGATAAAAAAAGGCAGAAACCCACCACTTCACAGCGCGAGGTTTCTGCCAAAACATACATTACCTAACTAATTATCTAACTAAATACAATTTACTTCAGAACAAACGAGCAGCGACTGACGATCTTGTCTGACGCAGTGCCAGCAAGGGCCTCGAAGTCGCCTGGCTCTGCCTTCCACTGACTGTTGGCTTCGTCGTAGAAGCTCAATGCGCGCTTGTCGATGGTCAGGCTCACCTGACGTGTCTCACCAGGCTGAAGGAACACCTTCTGGAAGGCCTTCAACTCCTTGACAGGACGCTCTACCGAGGCCTTGAGGTCGCTGATATAGAGTTGTACGGTCTCAGCACCAGCCATGCTGCCCGTGTTCGTGACGGGGATGGTGAAGGTGATCTCGTCGCCCTCAGTCATCGAGGTCTTATCGGCCGTCATCTTACCCAGTTTGAAGGTGGTATAGCTCAGACCATGCCCAAAAGCGAACAGAGGCGCAGCATTTTTTACCTTTTTACCTTTTTCCCCTTTTACCTTTAACCGGTCCGTCCAGCGGTAGCCCACGAAGACACCTTCCTTGTACTCCTCGTCGATGATCTTGTGATCCTCACGCCATGTGCCAGGATAGGTGTTCAGGGCGTGTGCGCCACACTGGTTGAGCGAGGCATACCACGTGAAGGGCAGCTTGCCAGAGGGGTTCACGTCGCCAAAGAGCACGGAGGCGATGGCCTCGCCTGCCTCAGAGCCAATGAACCAACCCTGTACCACGGCAGGCACTTTCTCCAGCCAAGGCAGTTCTGCTCCATTGCCTGAGATGTTCACATAAACCAGACGGGGATTCACCTTCACAAGGGCTTCGATCACCTCGTTCTGGGCGTATGGCAGGGCATAGTCCTTACGGTCGTGGCCCTCACAGTCCTGATAGTCGCTCTTGTTCAGTCCACCCACGAAGATCACAACATCAGCCTTCTTGGCCTTCTCCACAGCCTCGTTGATCAACTCCTCTTTAGAACGTGTGTCGTAGAGCGAACGGCCAACGGTCACACCGTTGTAGCTCTGTACCGTATCGCCCACATAACCACGAGCGTAGTCACATTGAACATTCTTGGACGAGCCAAGCGGCAGAGCCGAGCGGAACTTTGAACATTGAACATTGATGCCATCGAGGGGAAGGATCTCACGCTGGACCTTCAGCGATGAGGAGCCACCACCAACGGTCATCATTTTGATGGCGTTCTCGCCCACCACGAGGATGCGCTTCGTCTTCTCGAGATTAATCGGCAGCAACGGCGCAGCCCCCTTTTCATTTTTTAATTCTTTAATTTTTTCATTTTTTAATAAGACAATGCCTTCCTGGGCAATCTTCAGTGCAGCCTCGTAATGACTGTCGGAGCAGAGGAATCCGAAGGGCTTGTGACGATTCATCGTCGTACGGAAGAACAGGCGCAGCAGTCTACGCACCTTCTCGTCGAGCTCCTTCGTGGTGTACTTACCCTCCTTGATGCCCTGCTTGTAGGCCTCAGCGAGGAAATAGCTGTCGTAAGCGTTGGTCTTACCCATCGTCAGACCGTCAGTCCAAGTACCAAACTCCAGGTCGAGTCCGTTCTTGACAGCCTCATCGGTATCATGACAGCCACCCCAGTCTGAGATCACCACGCCGTCGAAGCCCCAATCCTGCTTCAGGATCTTGTTGAGCATGGTGTTATTATGACAATTGTGTTGGTTCTGATAGAGGTTATACGCACCCATGATCGACCAGGCCTCAGCCTCCTGCACAGCAGCCTTGAAGGCAGGCAGATAGATCTCGTGCAGGGCACGGTCGCTGATGATGACGTTCACCTGATGACGGTACTCCTCGTCGTTGTTCAGGGCATAGTGCTTCACACAGGCAGCCACGCCCTTCGACTGCAGACCTTTGATATAAGGTACCACCATGCGCGAGGCCAGCCAGGGGTCTTCGCCCATGTACTCGAAGTTACGACCTCCTAAGGGTGTACGGTAGATGTTCACACCAGGGCCCAGCATCACACTCTTCCCCCTGTAGAGGGCCTCCTCGCCTAAGCTCTCGCCATAGAGACGGGCCATCGAGGGGTTCCATGTGGCAGCCAGACAGGTGAGTGCTGGGAAGGCTACGCACGAGTCGTTAGTCTGTCCTGCCTGTACCCACTCGTCCCAGAGCACGTCAGGGCGCACCCCGTGAGGACCGTCATCAGTCCAGAGGTCTGGGAATCCGAGGCGCTTCACGCCTGGCGAAGAGAACTTACTCTGCGCGTGGATCACGGCAATCTTCTCGTCGAGCGTCATACGGCTCAGGGCATCGTCGATGCGCTGCTCGATGGGCTTCGACTCGTCCAGGTAGACAGGCGTCTGCTGGGCCTGCATCGTCGTCGCCATCAGAAGCGACAGACAGGAAACTACGATTCTGTTCATTTGTGCGATTTTTAAGTTTATTTGTTTTTATTCATCAACTCGTGGTTAATGTCGAAGAGTTCTTTGTTGTATCGCGTCACGCGTTCGTTCATCTTCGTCAGCTTCTCGTTGGCTTTCACCAGTTCCTCGTTGGCAGTGGTCAGCGACAGCTGGGTAGCAGAGATGCGACGTTTCTGACGGGAGACGTAACGGTACATCAGCAACAGTCCGATAGCCATCACGCAGAAGACGATGGTCGAGACGGCCAGAATCAGTTTGTTACGATCGGCCACATTGCTGTAGTTACGTTCTATCACACTGAGCACAGGCGCTATCTGCGAGGAGCGCAGACGGGTGTTGAAGGCGTTGTTGCACTGCCAGGTGAAACGGATATAGCGATAGCTACGGTCCAGGTCGCCATCAGCGTTGAGAATCTCTGCCAGCGTGATGAGCGAGGCCTGGTCCATGACGGCACACTTGATGTCGCTCAGCGCAGACCTGCCCAGCCAGTAGCGCACCATCTCGCCATTGTTCAGACGGGCGTAGACGATATGTCGGAAGTAGGATGCCAAGGCATCGGCATTGGTGCCATCAGTGACCTTGTTGATCCAGTTGTCGCTCACTTTCAGCGCCTCCTCGTTCCTCTGCTGTGCCAGGAGCGTCAACAACTGCAGGTGCAGGTAATGGTCGCTGCCCTGATCGGCCACCATCAGCACAGAGTCGCGATACTGGTCCTGCTTGATCCAATAGCGCTTGCTCTCCTCAGGAATCAATGAGAGGTTGGCTATCTCGCCATACACGTGCATATAGGCATTGTAGTATTCCGTGAGCCCCTGACGGTCGAGGCTGTCCTTGTCCACCTGTCGGAGGAAGTCGAGCGACTCCACATACATGCCGGCATTGGAGCACTGGCGAGCCATCAGCGAACGGTAGAGCCCGGCCATCCCTTTGAGGCTGAGACTGTCGGCTATGTCGATGCACACCTGGGCATAATAGAGGGCAGAGTCGTTCTTAAAGGGCTTGTAAAGGGCGAACATCTCCTCAGCCATCACTGCCTTACGGTCTATGTCCGTCTCGTTGAGGTAAGCCTTGCGCTGGTGGTCGATACGCGCCTGGTAGTCGGCTACGTAGCGAGGCGACTGCTCTATGGCCTCGTCAATCTGGCGATAGAGTGCATCCAGATCCACCTTCTCCTGTGCGTTCTGCGCGATGCAGAACGACAGGTTGAAGATGACGAGTGACAGGGTGATTAGTAGCCGCTTATTCATCATTATTCAGGGATATAGAACCAAGACTCAGGTACACTCTGGCGCTCACCCATCCAAGTCTGCCAGGGATCGACGGCGACGATCATCGGAGCCTCTCCCTCCTTGGGGAACTTGATGTGGAACACGATGTCGCTCGTGCTGTTGCCCTGGGGCTGTTGGACCTCTATGCTCAGGTTGTGGGTGTTGATGTTCCAGCCTGACACTTCGAACTCCAGGTTAGGATCGGTCTTAAATGTTTTCTGTCCACCCATCACAGGCAGCGTGGTGCTGCCAATGGTCAGGGTGAAGGGCAGCGTACCTCCCAGGTGACGTACGACGGCCTTCTGCGTTTTAGCACCCGTATTCCAGCTGCTCAGCACATCATTCACGTATACAGGCGTCTTGGCTGTGCTCTCCGTCACGTCAACCACGATATCGTTGAAGTCGAAGTCGTTGGTGTCGCCCAGGTCCTCGATCATATAGCGCACGGTCTTCGACTCATACACCGTCTCACCCTCCTTGATCTCGATGGGCTTAGGCACCTTCTTGCCATACACCAGCAGCACGAGGTCGTTCATATCCCAGTCGCTGTCCTTTTTGTCAGCATCCTCACAGCCGATAATCATCGCCTCATTGCCAGCGAGGTTAGATGGCACAGGACAATCGGTCAGGGCGAGCATCATACCGTTGACGGAAGTCATCTTATCGCCCACGTCGTTACGATACACCGTCCTCACGCCGTTATTCCATTCGTTGCCGTCTTCAGTGATATCCAGATAGAAGTACATCTCGGCACCCACAGGCAGATTCTTGAAGGTATAGGGGATGGAGCGGATGGCCGTCACCTTGTTCGGACCCGACCAGTCTTCCTTCCAGCGGTCGCTGCCGTCAGTATTATAGAATGAGTTCCAGTGGCCATAGCCCCAGTCGAACCACTGCCCGTGCATGTTGTGCCACTGGTCGTTGTCCAGGTCCTTGATCTGTATCGAGCCCGTACCCGTCTCGTTCTGCGTGGCCCTCTCATCTTTAGCAGGCTCCGTACCGCCTAAGCTTGCAAAATTGATTTTCTCCCATAAGAGGATGTCCACCCCGTCGACCACCACATGCAGGTTCCACATGGCGCCAGCCTGTCCTTGGAAGATAGGCACGATGGTGAACTCATTGCCAGGCACGGTCATATAGAATGGTTTTCCCTGTGAACGATGGTCTTTTCCTTCTACCAGTTTCTCCTGCATCCAGCTGACGGTCGCATTTTCTACCTCATACCAGTTGCCTGCTGTAAAATTATAGTCCCCACCTGCACGTGTACGGGCTTCGTTCCTATAACCATTACCAAAAGAATAATAGGATGTCTTACTACTGAAATCCCAACCCTGGTTGAGATCTACGTTAGGGTACTTCTTCACGAAGTTGTCTGCAAACGATGCCTTCTGGTTCGTCTCGATGGCAGCACCGCCGTTAAACAGATCCGAGTTTTTGGAACAGGCAGTCAGGATAGCTGCTGCCAGAATCATCATCAGTTTTGTAATGTTCGTCTTCATTTGTGTTGTTATGTTTTGAGTTTATAAATTTTTGATTTCGACGGTGCAAAGTTACAGCAGTTTTTGACTCAAAACAAGAGCATATCACATAGAAAGTGGATAAAAATATCTTCTAACAACGAGCAACTGTCTGATATTGAGACCGTTGCTCGTTTTGAACCAGACGTTAAATGTGGACGGAATATAGAGGTGTAAAACCGACACTTTTGCCCTATTTTAACCCCATTGTTTGGATATAGTCCGTCTGTGGCTGACAGCGGTCGAAGCGACAGTTGTCGGCAAAGGCCTGGAGCAAGCTTCGGAACGTGGCCTGATCAGGACGTGCCTCGCGCCACTCCTGGTAGGTGTTACGAGAAGTCTCTGAGTATTTCACCACAATACTATCCCACCCTTCTGGGCGTTGGATGCCCATCATACAGGAGTTATCCACCTTCTTATAGGGCCAGAAAGTATAGCCGATGTTCACATCCTTCAGCACACTGACGAAGTCGCGCTGCCACTCGTCAGTATTATGGCCAAACTCGCCCATATACATCGGACGATTCAGTGAATCGCGGAACTGGATATAGTGGGTGATGGCATCCTTGGTGGCAGGACCACCGTAGCGATGACAGGTATACATCAGCTTATCGTCGTAACTCGTATCGTCGAGCATCCAGAAGAAACTGTTCCAGTGGGCACCCCCTAAAAGAATAATGTGGTTCTGATCCACCTCGCGGATGGCTTTCACACAACGCTTATAGAGGGGTTGCAGCAGCTGATAGAGCGAATCCTTGTTGGCGAAGTAGTGGGCGATGGGCTCGTTCATCAACTCATAGCCAAGGATGGTCGTCTCGTTCTGATAACGGTCAGCGATCTCACGCCAGATATTGCAGAAAAGCTGCTGCGACGTCTCACTCTCGAAAAGCCAAGGGTAACCGTGTCCGTCGTCGATGTTGTCGCCCGTCTGTCCACCAGGACAGTCGTGCATGTCGAGAATCAGATACAGGTTGTTGGCCTTGCACCAACTGACCACACTATCAATACGCTCGTAACCGTCTTTGGGGCCTGTCTGTCCCATATAATCCTCATCCGTGAAGAGCTTGTAGTTGAAGGGCAAACGGATGGTGTTGGCACCTTGTTGGGCGATGAAGTCGATATCGGCCTTCGTCACGTAGTTGTCTTTGAACTGCTGCCAGAACTCTGCAGTGAAATCAGGACCTACTGCCTCCTTAAAGAGCAGGTCGATCATCCAAGCGGAGTTGGTACGACTGAATCCGAACATATAACCCTCAGGGTTGAGCCAGTTGCCAAGGTTGGTGCCTTGGATGAAGAGTTTTTCACCATTGGGTTGTATCAGGTCGTGACCCTGGATGGTCACAAAACCTGTTGCCTGCTGTGATTGCTGGCTGGCAGAACAAGCCAGCAACAGGGCTGCCGTAAGCATCAAGAATATTTTTCTCATTGTTTGATCTCTTTATGGTTGTTACGTATATAGATGCCTTTTCGTGTTGGTGTTTTCACTTGGCGACCATTCAGGTCGTACATTTTTCCTTCATCATTTCTCTTTCCACCTTCCACACTCTCTATACCAGTGGTGAGACGCTGTGCAAACGCCTGCTGGAGATAGGGGATATGGATGTTCACAAAACTTTTTAGGTCGTTGATATAACTGTCGTAGTTGTCGTAATAGGCTTTCTTGGCCCACGAATACACCTCCTGCCTGATGCGCCACTTGTGGAAGTTCTCCGTCTGTGTCTGCCAGATGGCAGTGCGCAGGCTGTCGATATGGCTGAGGAGATACTGCTGCAGACCATTGTCGACGAGTTGTTGCAGACGGTCGATACAGGCTTGGGCGAACCAGGGATCCTGCCACAGACGTTGCATGATCTTCTCGAAGGGTCGGTTCCATAGTCCCAGGTAGGCCTCCATCTGTCGCATCAGACTGCTCTCAGAGCTGTTGTCGTAGCCCAGGTCAAGATCCCACAGCGGTCCAAAGTGCATCTTGTCGTCGTTGCCGTTCTTATACATATAGATACTGTAGAGTGCATCGATGTTGCCCGTGATCTCGGAAGCCACGTACCAGTTGATAAGATCTTCCTCGTCGACGTAGGCCCGATAGCCTCGTTGCGGATCCATGAAGTCATTGGAAGCCACAGACTCCTCGAATCGCTGCAGCCACTGTCCGATGGCGATACGCTTGGCGACAGTGAGTTTGTCGTCCTTGGGATTCTTGATGTTGTACATGATACCATAGCGGGTGGTGGTGATCAGGGGATCCTCCTTCGAGTTCTCGTTGGCCACTTCCAACAGCCAGCCGTCATCCTCGCTGATGTTGATGCGATGCTTATGCACCTGTACATGATCGCTGATCTGATACGTCCCACGATAGTCGCCATTCAGATAGAGGTCGACGAACCGTGCTGCAGGACAGAATGCCATGCCCATGAAACGTCCGAGGTCGTAGGTCAAGGCATTGCGTATCATCGTCTTGTCACCATGATTGGCCAGCAGGGTCCAGTTCTTAGCGTTGGCAAAGTCGTCGCCTAAGAACCGTTCTTTTTGAGCGAATTTGATACGATAGGGTTTCTTGTCGGAGCACCACCACGAGGAGTTGCCACGTCCACGTATCTGGGTATTCTCATAGCGTGTTGTCGTTGAGCCATCCACCAGGATCAGTGTGCAGTTCATGTATTGTTCCTTGCTGGTAATGGCACGACGGTTTTCCGTCTCAATAAAGACGGAGGGCACGTCAGTCCTTTGCAAATAGGACTGAGCGTGTCCCGTCGTCACTAACGTCATCCAAACTATGTAGAATAAAAATCTCTTCACTTTTGGAAAACGCGGATATAGTCCACTTCCATAGTGATGGGAAGGGCACTTTCGTCGACACCCCTCATGCCACCCCAGTCGCCACCCCATGCGAGGTTGAAGATGGGATAGAAGGCATAGTGGAAGGGCCACTGGTTGTGGTCGCTGCCAAGGGCTGCCTTCGTCACATGCAACTGTACCTTTCCATCGACATAGGTCGTAATCTCATCAGGCGTCCACAACAGAGCGTAGGTGTGGAATTCGCCTTCAGCCTTCGAGATGGTCATGGCGTGCGTCTTCTGCGTATTCTTCGTGTGATTATAGTCCTGAGTATGGATGGATGAAGACACCTCGTTGGGTACGACACCCACCTCTTCCATGATATCTATCTCACCACACTTCGGCCAAGGATTCGTGCTCCAGTCGTTGCCTACAGGCATCATCCAGAAAGCAGGCCATGTGCCCTTGCCCTTAGGCAATTTCATGCTGGCCTCGAAGTAGCCGTACTGCCACCCAGAGTTCACGTGGGCATAGACACGGCCAGAATAGACCTTACCATCCTCCTTGAAACAATGGATGCGAAGGGTTCCACCGCTAATCTCCGTCACCAGATTGCCCTTGGGAGACTTGTGGTTCACGTAGTTCTGCAGTTCGTTGTTCACCCAGCCACTGTTCTGTACCTCGTGGGTCCAGTCGGAGGGATTCAACTCCGTTCCATCGTTGAATTCATCCTGCCACACCAGCTTATACCCCTCAGGTGCGTCGTAGGCAGCCTGCTCTGCAGCAGCCTGAGCGACGGTAATGGTCTTGCGGGCAGTACCCGACATGACTGTGACAGCACCAGTACGGGCCTCAGCCACAGGATTAGCAGGAACCGTGATGGTGATCGTACCCGCCTGGGCTGCCGTGTTCTGAGTCCTAATCGTGAAGAAGTTCTCGCCCATAGCCACACCCCACTCTTTGCCTGTCGTGCTGACATTGACTGTATAGTTGCCACCTTCAGCAGGTGCATCGATGGTCTCTGGCGAGACCGTGATGCTGACAGGCGCAGGCTGTGGGTCGTCTCCATCTCCACCGCAGCCCGTTAGGGCTACGGCGAGAGAGAGTAATATACTACTAAGCATGAATCGTCTCACTATCAATTCTCCTTAAAGACAATCTTACTGATCTTCACATTAGTACCACCAGGAGAGCCTCCGAAGTCAAAGAACAGACGGATGGCCGAAGCATCAGCACCCTCGTGAGGAGCAACACCACTCCAAGTGAACGTCAGAGGTTCACCGGCAGCCACGTCATTGCGCTCCTCGATAAACCAGTTGGTATCACCAGCATCAGTCAACTTCATGGTCACCTGCGGACAATCCTGGTCTACCTCGATCTCAAACTGGAAGTTGTAGGTCTTCGCAGCACTGGCTGTCAACTTGGTGTCGATGTGGAACTGTCCCTGCCACTGGTTCTTACCAAGATCAGCAGGCAGTGTGAGTTCCCAAGCATTGCCGCTATGGGTTGCTTCTGTAAAGTCGATACCGTGCCAGTCGTCGCCAGCAGCGAAGTAGTAACCTACTTGATCGAACATTGAACCCTCGTCAACAGCCTTCCAGAGGTTGTCGGCATCGTCGTAGTTCATGGCAGCAGCATTACCACCACCGTTGCCATCGTGCTCCTTCAGCACCATATCAGTGATCTCAACCACAGTACCGGCCTGACAGCCACCGAAGTCGAACACGAGATGGAACTGGGCGATATCCTTACCTTCCATACCACTCTTTACCAGAGCATACTCTGTGTCACCTTCGAGAGGAATAACCTCGTCGAAGTAGAAGTTCGTATCGTCAGCAGCGTCTGTGAACTTCACAGTAGCACTGTTCAGATCCTGATTAGCCTTCAGCTTGATAGAGAAGTCATAAGTCTTGCCGGCCTGAGTGGCTACACCACCAAGGTTCTGCAGCTGGAACTGAGCCTGCCAACGCTGGTTAGACTCATAAGGCAGTGTCACCACAAACTTCTGATTGCTCTCAGTGGTATAGGTGATGTCTTCAGCATTGTAGCCTTCCCAACCATCACCATGAGCATAGTAACGGAAGATTTCCCAAGTAGCGCTCTTCAGCATATTGCCAGCATCGTTGAAGTCGAAGGGTTGGAGCTTCTCTTCGCCACCGCCCTGGCCACCGCCATTCTCATCGGGCTGGCCTGCGCCATCGTCGAAGGCATGATCCTTCAGCACCATGTCGGTAATCTCAACGACTGTACCAGGCTGACATCCACCAAAGTCGAAGACAAGGTGTAATGTAGCAATGTCGCGTCCCTCCATATTACTCTTAACGAGCAGATATTCCGTCTCTGCCTCAAGAGGAATGACCTCATCGAAGTAGAAGTTCGTATCGTCAGTAGCGTCCGTGAGCTTCACAGTAGCACTGTTCAGATCCTGATTAGCCTTCAGCTTGATAGAGAAGTCGTAGTTCGTACCAGCCTGAGTGGATACACCAACCAGATTCTGCAGCTGGAACTGAGCCTGCCAACGCTGGTTAGACTCGTAAGGCAGTGTCACCACAAACTTCTGATTGCTCTCAGAGGTATAGGTGATGTCTTCAGCATTGTAGCCTTCCCAACCATCGCCATGGGCATAGTAACGAGAGATCTCATATCCAGCGTTCTTCAGCATGTTGCCATCGCTGTCGAACTTATAGCCCTTGAAGGCCTTAGGAGCATCGTCTTCTTTGCTGGTGAGCATGAAGCGCCAGGTGATACCATCGCCCTCGTAGAGCAGCACCATCTCTGAGTTCGTCAGTTTGACGACAGTGAAGACGGGGTTGGCAAACTGTGCGTCGCTGGAGATATAGGGGAAGAGCGTCTGAGCAGGGAGCTTCAGCACGATCTTGTCGCCATCGACATCGAAACCATAAGTGGTCTCCTGAGCGTCAACATTGGCCATGAAGTCATTGCCGTCGTTGGTATTATCATCAGAGAAGATAGAGCAACCTGTGTTCACATACACTGTACCTCCTTCACCTGGATCGTAGGTATAGCCACCTTCAGCGGTAAAGGTAATACGGTCGTCATACACACCCCAGTCAGCCTTGTCGCCAGGGCCTGCGCTCCACCAGTTGCTACCATCAGAACCTGGTTCACCACAGCCCATGTGTCCAGGCTCAGCATAGTTGATGCGCCAGGTACGAGAGATACGGTTGAAATAAGGAGTGAGGTCTATCTGAGAGTTCTCAAACGTAAACTGCTTCGTGATCGAGCCCTGGCTGAAACCATTACGGTTGCCGAGGCGAAGTTCTACGTCGTAGGTGCCAGCCTTGTTATTGGCCCAGTCCATGGGGTTCAGTGTCGAATACACATTGCCATTGACTTTCCAGATAGCATAGGTCTGTGCGGGCATGTTGGCCACAGTGAAAGAAGCCTGATTCACTGTCTGGTCCACATTCATGTTGATGTCCACATTCGAAATGGAGGGGATGCCACCCTGATTCGGACCATCGAAGGTCTCTGGTGAACAAGCCGTGAATAAAGGTAAAAGGGTAAAAAGGTAAAAAGGTAAAACCTTTACCAGTCCTTTGACCTTTTTGAATATCTTAGTTTTCATATCTTTTACTATTTTAATTTTTTTACCTTTTTACTTTTTAATAGTTTCCATTCTGCTTGAGGGTTCCCTGAGCAGCATCGATGTTGTCCTGAGGGATGGGCAGATAGCGGACATCAGGCGTCCAAGCCTTCGTACGGAAACCACCAGAGTCGTTGGCAGGAGTCAGCACAGAGGCTGCTTTTCCTGTACGAACGAGGTCAAAATAGCGCTTGCCCTCACCCATGAACTCATGACGGCGCTCGTTGATAATATCATCCTCAGTGACACCATTGAGAGCAGCCAGACCTGCACGGGCACGAACATCGTTCACATAGCCTGCAGCTTCACTGGCACTACCACCAGTCTTCAGCAGCAGCTCAGCGGCATTCAGCAGGGTCTCAGCATAACGATACACGCGGAGGTTGTTGTTGAAACCAAGGTCGGCATCGGCCTTCTGGTCCTTGTTGTTGCCCTTGCGGCACATATACTTATAGAGGCAGTAGCCCGTGTTCATCCAACCTGGATCGTCAGAGGTTCCGTGGGCGTTGAGGTCAAAGGCTGAGAAATCCTTGCGGATATCACCTTCCTCGAAGCTGGCCACAGCGTGCAGAGGAATGGCGCTGAAGCCCCAACCTGCATCGACATCCTCATAGGGATCGCCAGCGTTGGCCTTGAACGAACGCGGACCATGGAGACGTGGGAACACGCAGCCACCAGCTCCCAGCTGGTTACCCCAGCCACGAACGGAGTTGTCATCGTAGTAGTTGATCTCCCAGATCGACTCCGGACCCCACTCACCTGCTTCGTCCCAAATGCTCTGGTAGTCTGCTACTAATTGGTATTTTCCGCTGCCGATCAGCTCCTTCATATAGCTAAGAGCCTTGCCGTAACGGCTGTTGTCGTTCTGGATCATCACCATCTCAGCATAGATCATATAAGCCAATGGCTTGGTGACGTGACCTTTCTGGTCTGCAGGATAGTCGTCTTTCAGGGCGCCCGTAGCGATGATGGCTTCCAGTTCTTCAATCACCTTAGCATACACCTCATCGGCAGTCAGCTGCTCCTCAATATAGGGTGCAGACAGGTTCTCGAAGTAGCAAGGCACATTGCCATAGAACTTCCAAAGCTGCAGATAGTAGAACACACGGAGCAGACGGGCCTGGGCCTCGTAGTCAGCTCGTTCAGCGGCTGTGATATGACCAGCCTGCTCTACCCAGTCGCAATACGTCAGCACGTCGTTAGAGCGCTTCACGCCAGAGTAGCTGTCGCTCCATACGCCTGTCAGACAGACAACGGGGGTGCATGAGTAGTTGAACATCAACTGCAGCATCGGCTGGTCAGTATTGCTCGAGCCGTTGGGATACATATCATCGCTCATGAACTCAGAGATGAAGTTCAGGGCATTGTACTGGTAAGTCGAACCGTAGTCGTACCAGTGTAGGGGTGCGTATGCGGCCACCAGTGCCTCGTCGAGAGAAGCTTTGGTGGTATAGTATTCCTCGATGAAGGTGTCGGTAGGACTGGTTACCTCAAGGAAACTGTCCTTACAGCTGGTCATTGCCAGGGCTGCAAGCAATCCGAAAATTATCTTGTTTGTTTTCATAACTATTTTCTCTTAATTCTTAATTCTAAACTCTTAATTAGAATGTGAGGTTAAATCCTACACGGAGTGTACGCGGCTGTGGGTAGACACCAAAGTCAACACCGTTAGACTTGTCTGATCCAGAAGAGATTTCAGGATCGAAGCCCCAGTACTTGGTGAACGTCAGCAGGTTCTCTGCTGCCACATAGAGGCGCAGACGGCTGATGAAGGCCTTGCGAGTGATGAACTCGGGGATGGTGTAACCCAGCTCGATGTTCTTCAGACGCAGGTAACTGCCATCGTGAACGTACAGATCGGAAGCCTGCCAGTTGGTGGCGTCGCCCTGAATATAGATAGGATACTTGTCGGAAGTGCCCTCACCCGTCCAGCGTCCGAGGAACCAGCTGGGCAGATTGATACCAGGAAGGTCGAGACGACGGGTAGCGTCGAAGATGTCGTTGCCAGCAGTACCCTGCCAGAACATCATGAAGTCGAAGCCTTTCCAAGCGGCATTGAAGGTAGCACCAAAGGTCCAGTCGGGAGTACCCTTACCAATCTTCGTACGGTCGGCATCGTCGATGACACCATCGTTGTTCACATCCACAAAGCGGACAAAGCCAGGACGTGCGTTGGGCTGGATCAGCTGACCATCGTGGGTGTAGGCGTTCACCTCGTCCCAGTTCTGGAAGATACCAGCGGTCTTATAACCCCAGAAGTAGGTGAAGGGCTCGCCTGCCTCTGCACGAGAGATGTTACCAAGGTTGGATACATTGTCGTAGGTGTCGAAGCCTGCAGCGTTGCCCAGACGGATGAGCTCGTTCTTCAGATACGAGGCGTTGGCCTTGATCTGGAACTTGGCGTCCTTGATGTTGAACTTATAACCGACCTCGAACTCGAAACCGGAGTTCTCCATGTCGCCCACGTTACCGATAGGCTTAGACTCACCCACGTACGACGGGATGTTCATATCCTTCAGCATGCCGTTGGTCTTCTTCTTGAAATAATCGAAGGTGAAGGTCAGCTTGTTGTTCAGGAAGCCGAAGTCGATACCAAAGTCGGTCTGTTCAGACTCCTCCCACTTCAGATCGGGATTCGACAGACCACTGGCCTTCGAGCTGTTGTATTCCTTCTCACCGCCAGCCATACCGAAGCCGTAGTTGTTGCCGCCCTGAGTGAGCACGGTGTAGCGGAAATCACCGATATTATCATTACCGTTCTTACCCCAGCTAAAGCGAACCTTCAGGTTGTTCAGCCAGTCGTTGGTCTGCTTCATGAACTTCTCGTTCATCACATTCCATCCGAGAGAGAATGAGGGGAACGTACCATATTTATTGTTCGTACCAAAACGGCTTGAACCGTCGCGACGTACAGTAGCCTGTACCATATAACGCTCATCGTAGTTGTAGCTCAGACGGGCGAAGAGTGAAGACATGGTGTGCTTCACACCAGGACCTCCCCAACCGTCACGGTCGCCTGCAGAGGCCAGACCGGTGGCTGCGTTGATCCAAGGCTTGCTGAAGTCCTTCAGGTGGTTACGAGAAGCGCCCAACGTCCAGCCAGAGTTCTCGAAGGCACTCTGTCCGAGCACCACGTTGATAGTGTGCTTGTCGAAGGTCTTGTCGTACATCAGCACGTTCTCAAGCTGCCAAACAGTACCACGATCGCTCTCCATCGAGGCTGAAGAGTAGTTGCGGTGCTTGGTGGGAGAGATCCAGTAAGGCACGGCGTGGTTCTGGTTACCCCAGAAAGACATATCTGTGCTGTAGCTGACACGATACTTCAGACCGTCCCAGATACCCAGTGTTGCAGAGAAGTTGGTCACGAACTTGTGGCTCCAGTTATTGCCTATCGGCAGCTGGAATGAAGCCAACGGGTTGGCCATCTCATTGAAGCCTGCGCCTGGGATGTTCAGCAACTGGCCGTTGTCGTACATGGGAACATACTCCTCAGGGTAGGTAGAAGAGTAGTAGTCGATCTGGTCCTGAGCGTCCTGACCACTGACGTATGGTGCAATCACTGGGGGCAGAGCCAGGGCTGAACCGATCTCATTACCCCACTGTGAGTTGGGATCGACACCTGTGTTCTTCACACGGGCGTAAGAGAGGTTCACCTGTACATCGAGTTTGTTGAGCCAGTTGCGCTCCTGCGTCACGTCGAACACGTTGAAGTTGAAGTTACCACGCAGCGTCAGACGGTTATAATTCGAGTGACCGTAGTTACCACCCACGATACCCTCCTGGTCGTAGTAGCCCAGTGAGAAGTAGTAGTTCAGGCGCTCTGTGGCTCCACTCAGCGTCAGCTCGTGGTTCTGAACGGGGGCATTGTCGTTGAAAAGCAGATCCTGCCAGTCGGTATTCGTCGTCACATTGTAGGGATCGGCATAGCGCGGAGCCTGTCCAGCGTTCACCAGTCCTTCGTTCTGCATCACCATATAACCAGTGGCGTCGAGCACGTCGCGATGCTTCCAGGCTGTCTGCCAGCCCTGAGAGAAGTTGTAGCTCACACTCACCTTACCCATCTTACCCTTCTTCGTGGTCACGAGGATTACACCGTTGGCGGCACGGGCACCGTAGATAGCACCAGAAGCAGCATCCTTGAGCACCTCGATACTCTCGATATCGCTGGGGTTGATGTAGTCAAGTCCACCTTCGATAGGCATACCGTCGACGATATACAACGGGTTGGAGTCGTTCACCGATCCTATACCACGCACGCGGATACGCGAGGCAGCACCAGGCTGTCCGGAATTGGAGGTGACGTTCACACCAGCTGCCAAGCCCTTCAGGGCATTGTCCATACGCACGGGAGCCGTACCGTTGAGGTCATCACTCGAGACCTTGGCGATGGCGGCGGTCACCACGCTCTTCTTCTGAACACCGTAGCCGATCACGACGACGTCCTGCAATGTCTGGGCGTCTTCCTTCAGCACGATGGTCATACCGCTACTGGCCTTCGCCTCTTGTGAGGTGTAGCCAATATAAGAAATAATAATAGGTGTACCCTCGCTGACCTTGATCGTAAAGTTACCATCGAAATCAGTGATGGTACCGTTCTGAGGGTTACCTTTCTCGACGATGGAAGCTCCGATGATGGGCTCCCCAAGATCGTCTGTCACAGTTCCCAAGATTCCCTGGGCGTTCGATGCCATTGACACCATCAGTGCCAACAACAACCATAGATACCTGCTTTTTTTCATACTTTTGTTAGTTATTATTAATTATGATGAATAGGTTATGTCGCTTTTAATTCGACGATGCAAAATTACGACTTTTTCCGCCTCGTTTCAAGGGCAAAGGTCGAAAAAGTGGAAGATTTTAAGGCTGCGGTTTTGTTATCTTGCTCGTTTACAGACATTTACAAAAATCGCCCACCCCAAAAAGAGTGGACGAAATATAGAGGTGTATTTTTCACACTTTAGGCCTATTTCCCGCTATTTGACGCTGAGGATGATGCGGCGATAGGCTACCAGATGGAAAGGTCCGTCGTCGTGTACCTCACAAACGAGGTGCAGCGTTTGTCCTGAGGCGTCTGCAGGAATCTGTATCGTGGCGGTCGACTGGTCTGTCTGGTCGATGGCCACTCGCGTTGTACCTATCTCAGGCTGCTGCCACCAGAGGAACGACAACTGGTCGCCATCAGGATCGGAAGAGGCTGAGGCATCAAGGGTGAGCGTGGAACCAGCCTCGACCGTCATACGGTCTGAGACCAAACGAACGATGGGATTATGATTGCCCAGACCCTCGTCTGCCCACTGCATACGGGCCATGAAGTCGTTCAGTTCGTCAGGATAGAAACGCGTCTTATAACCCACGCTGATACTGCGGACAGGTTCTTGCCAACTGGTCCAGGCCGTAGTGAGAGAGTCAGCACAGAGACCCCGTTCATGATAACCAGCCCAACCTGCCTGACGGGGATCCTCAGGATCGTTCAGGCCATTGGGCATCACATAGAGGAAACTGGGTGTGTCGCCCTCGACGCCCCATTTGTAGTCTGGGTATTCTCTGCCCAAAGCTCCCTTACCCTGGATGTGGTCCTGATGCTGCTGCCAGTGGCGCTTGCCCAACTCGCACTGTTCCTGCCAGGTGCCTTCGTCCCAAATGAACTGTAGATCGTCAGCAAACTCTTTCCGCAGCCACTGATGAGAACTGTAGGCCCGATCCATCCGCATGCTGTATTGCATATCCTGATCGGTGATGGTATAGATACGGAACTTTCGTACAAAGCGCTTCAGTGCCTCTTCCGACCTGGTCTGTTTCACACGCCAGATGGCCTGTGCCAACGTGTTCGCACCACCCCATGCTGCCACGTAGATAGGACGGGGATCATCTTCGTCGGCCAATCGGATGAGCAGCTCACTGCCAGGGGAGTCGTTACCCTCACCAATCACTTTGATACCCCCTCGCTGACTGCCCATCACAGCCCGGCTCTTCAGATAGTCGGCACTGGGCCAATAGCCTAATGGCTGGGAGCCGTTCTCTTCTTCAAGTGACAAGAACGATGGCTGGGCAGAGCGTTTCATCAGGTTCGGAACATCCTTCCGATAGGCCTCAATGGCACGCTGCAGGTATTCTGCCCACTCCACGGGATAAGGGTCGCAGTTCCATCCTACGGTGGTGATCAGCGCCTCAATCTCAAACAGGTCGGCATACGCCATCAGCCGCACCATCGACTCATTGTCGTCAGGCTCGACATTAGCTGGGGCAATGTCGGTACACACTACTAAGCGGGGCTTCAGTCCTGCCGCTTCCTTCGCCGAACATATCGTGGCGACAGACAACAACACAAGCGTCCAAACAACGCTGAAAATCCGAAACGATTTGACCATATTCTATCAGTTTTGCTGCAAAGTTACAAAAATTTCTAATTACTAAATTCTAAATTCTAAATTATTTTGTAACTTTGCGCCAGATATGAGTATTTTAGATATTATCCTCTTGGCTGTGGCGCTGGCCATGGACTGTCTGACGGTGTCGATCGTCAGCGGAGTAATCCTTGGGAAAAGTGAAAAGGTGGAAGGGTCAATCATCCGTATGGCGTTCTTCTTTGGCTTCTTCCAGGCGCTGATGCCGCTGATAGGATGGTTGGGAATCAGCCACTTCCAGACATATATGGAGGCCTACGACCACTGGATCGCCTTCGCACTGTTGGCTTTCATAGGTGGCAGGATGGTGTGGGAGAGTTTTGGCCCTGAGGAGGAACAGCACTTTAATCCCAGAAAGCTGCGAACGCAGTTGCTGTTGGCCATCGCCACGAGTATCGACGCCCTGGCTGTGGGCATCTCCTTGGCCTGCACGGGCTATACGACCATCGGCCAACTCACGCTGCCATTAATTATAATAGGTGTCGTGTCTTTCCTCTTCAGCCTCATCGGCTATCAGCTGGGGACACGTTTCGGCCTCAGCATCGCCCACAGACTCAAACCAGAGTTGATTGGGGGCATCATCCTCGTTGGCATTGGCGTGAAGATATTAATCGAACACCTGTGTGAGAATTGAGAATTAAGAATTTAGAATTGAGAGATATGAGGAAACAATATTTGGCGGAGGAGAGCCGCTACACAAACGGAATGGAATATGAGCGTTGTGGACGCTCTGGTGTGTTATTGCCCAAGGTGAGCCTCGGCTTCTGGCATAACTTCGGCAGCGTGGATCCCTATGAGCGCAGTCGGGAGATCACCCACTATGCCTTCGACCACGGCATCACACACTTTGACCTGGCCAATAACTACGGTCCTGTCTATGGCTCTGCCGAAGAGACCATGGGACGTCTGATGGATGAGGACTTCCGACCCTATCGCGATGAGCTGTTCATCTCGTCGAAGGCTGGCTACGACATGTGGCCTGGTCCCTACGGCAACTGGGGCTCGCGCAAATATCTGATGGCCTCGCTCGACCAGAGTCTGAAGCGCATGAAGATCGACTATGTAGACCTGTTCTATAGCCATCGCTACGACCCAAAAACGCCGTTGGAAGAGACGCTACAGGCACTGGTGGACATCGTTCGTCAGGGGAAGGCTCTCTATGTGGGTATCTCGAACTGGCCGTTAGAGCCGCTGAAGTTTGGTTATGACTATCTGAAGGCCCACGACGTGCCGCTGCTCATCTATCAAGGACGTCTGAATATGCTCGACCGAAAGCCTCAGGAGACTGGTATCCTTGAATTTTGTGCAGACAACGGTGTGGGTTTCATCGCCTTCTCACCCCTGGCACAGGGACTGTTGACAGACCGTTACCTCAACGGCATCCCTCAGGACTCACGTATGTCGAAAGGCAAGTTCTTGAAGGAAGAGATGCTGACACCAGAACTGTTGGCAAAGCTGCGCCATTATAATGAGGTGGCACAGGGCAGAAACGAAACGCTGGCAGAGATGGCGCTTGCCTGGATTCTCCACCAGCGTGGTGTCACTTCCGTTCTCGTGGGTGCCAGCAGCACGGCTCAATTGGATAAGAACCTGCGCTGCGTCAGTGCCACACCCTTCGACGAAGCGTTGTAATCAGGGCTTTACCAGCCTCACCTCGTAGATCTCACCAATCTGCTTGTGGGGCTTCGCCACGAACTTCACTCGTACTTGCTGCTTACCTTTCAGGGCGGCTTCTGGCACAGGGTAAGTCTCGTATTTGAATTCTGAAATACGATACTTGCCCGTGTTGTTCACAGAGGTCACCAGCACATCGTCGACGAAGATGTCAAACTCGTGACTCTTCCACTCACCTACACCCCAATATTTCAGTCGCAGGCTGAGGTTGGTCTGTCCATCCGTCTGCATCAGATAGCTGAAGTAGTGGCCGTCGTTGGCATCGCGGAAGAACACATCATTGGAGTTGCCCACAAACGATTCGTCTGTCTCCATGAAGTGGTCTGACTCTGGCTGCTGCTCACCTGGCTGCACCTTATCTACCGTACGATCTTCCAATGCCTGACGCTCCTGCTCCTGCTTGGCCAGATTGTCGAGATACCCTTGATAACTGTCCTCCGAGAGGGCGAGCCAGTACATCATATAGCGGCTGTCGTGGAGTTCGAAGAAAGGCATCAGTTCATTACGGATTTCATTAACCATCTTGGTAGAGATTGTAAAATGGAGAGGTTTGCCCTCGATGGGCTGCAACTGGTTGGCGATGTCTTCTATATGATTATTAATAAGGATAGGCGCCTGATCAGTAGGCAACTTCTTACCCACGGCGAGTTGTCCGAAACGGCTGTCGTCGGCAATTAGCATGGCGAGGTCTTCCGTTCCTGTCTTCATGGCCAGCATGACGGGACCATGCATCAGGGCGATGTACTGCGGCAGGTTAGGCAGATACTTCACGTAGTTATACATCGGGAAGCAGAATTCCACCACATCACCCTTCTTCCACTGACGGTCGATGGTGACATACGATGAGGGTCCCGTAATGATGCTCACGGGCTTTCCGTTCACCTTGACACTGAACTGTCCGGGCTTTACCCAGCCGGGATAGCGCACCTGCAAAGCAAACTGTCCCTTGCCCTGAGTGATGGTGATCTTACTGGTCTCGCTATAGGGGAAGGTGGTCTCCTGACGGAGCATGATGCCCTTCTCCTTCCAGTTCAGTTCCGAGGCCACGAAGAGGTTCACAAAGAGGGCATTGCCCACGTGGGTATAAACGAACTGCCCATACTTGCCGTGGTTCTCCATACCTGTTCCCACACAGCACCACATGGCCTCGTTGGGAGCCGAGTAGTTGCGATAGTGACGAGGACGGGCTGAAGTGAAGTAGACATAGCCACCATGCTCAGGGTGCTGGGTAGAGAGGATGTGGTTGAACATCGCCAGCTCGTAATAATCGGCAAAACGGGCCTCTGGGTTACGACGATGCAGCTCCTCAGTCAGTTTCAGCATGTTGTTCGTGTTACAACTCTCTGGACCGTCGATATCGTTGACAAAGTCCTTGCAAGCCTCCTTGCTGGGGAAGTGCTCACGACGACTGTTACCACCAAAAGCCAGCGAACGCTCACCAGTGACGATATCCCAGAAGTAGGCGCTGGCTGTGTGATAAGACTCGTCGCCAGAGAGTTCAGCGATACGCTCAAATCCCACCACCTTAGGCACCTGGGTGTTGGCGTGCATATTATCAAGGCAGTCCTGTCGCTGGGAGAGTGGATTCAGCAAACGACGGTGAGAGAATCGCTTGGCCACATCGAGGTATTTTTGGTCGCCAGTGATGGCATAGGCATCAGCCAGCACCTCGTTCATGCCACCATGCTCCGTGTGGAGTGCCTGTTCCATCTGCTGGTCTGTGAGTCCTGCCGTCAGGTCGATGGCCCAGTCACAGAAGCCGAGGAAGAGCTGTTTGGCTTGTTCGTTGCCACAATAGACCCAGGCATCGCGAAGGCCGGCATACATCTTATGTATATTATAAAAAGGTACCCACGTGCCAAAGTAAGCCTTGAAGTCGCCCTTCTTGAACGTCGACCATATACGGTCGCTATTGGGCACACCACCGATGTAACCCTTACCCCATGAGGGATGGTTCTTGGCATTGGCATCGGCACAAGCCTGCAACTCGCTGATCCAGTATTCCATCCGCTCTCGACACTCTTTGCTGCCCGTAGCGGCATTCATAGCCAAAGCTGTTAGATAGTGACCACCCACATGGCCGTCCAGACCTGCCCAGTTTGGATACAGCTCACCTTTCGGAGTGAGCCCAGCCTCCTTCAGGAAAGGTGCCAGAAGACGGTCATTATCATATTGTAACAGCACCTTGATGTTCAGGTCGCGGGCCCGTTTCAGGGGACCGTCCGTCAGGGTGACATCACCAAGTGGAAACTCGTCGGCATAGAGCCGATACTGGGCCTGAATGCTGCCCGCACAAAGGAGCAACATCAGCGTGGAAAACAGTCTGATTCTTTTGTACATGATTGTAATGATGTTGAAATTCTGGCACAAAGATACGAAAAAAAGTGAAAAGAGGAAAGAGGAAAGAGGAAAATTTCGTACCTTTGCAGCAGAAAGCATAGATTATAACAGACATGGTTCGTCAAGAGATTAATTTCGATACGTTTGTACGGGGCCTGATAGGGGTCGCCGTCATCGTTGGCATCATCATGCTGCTCAACCGTCTGAGCGGTGTGCTCACGCCGTTCTTCTTAGCATGGCTCATCGCCTACATCATGTTCCCGATGGTCAAGTTCTTCCAGTACCGTTGTAAGATGAAGTACCGTGCCTTAGGCATCCTGTGCTCCTTCCTTGTCGTAGGGGGCTTGCTCACGGGACTCTTCTTCCTCGTCGTACCGCCAGTGATTGATGAGAGCGTTCATGTCAAGAACCTGTTGGTCGACTATCTCTCCCAGTCTGAGACACTCAGCAACATCCCGAACAGCATCCAGCGGTTCCTGCGTGAACACTTCACCATCGAAGAGATCAAGGGCATCGTCACCCAGGAGGGCTTTATCGAGGCCGTCAAGGTGACGGTTCCGAAGGCGTGGGATGTCATCATACAGTCGATCAACATCCTCTCCAGCGTTCTGTCTGTGACGATGGTGGTGCTCTATACGCTCTTCATCCTGATCGACTATGAGAAGATCAGCAGCGGCTGGCCCAACTTGCTGCCTGTGAAATACAGGTCGTTTGCCGTCCAGCTGATGAGTGACATAGAAGAGGGTATGAACAAATACTTCCGTGGTCAGGCCCTTGTCGCCTTTTGCGTCGGCATCCTGTTCTGCATCGGCTTCACCATCATCGGCTTCCCAATGGCCATAGGCCTGGGCCTGTTTATCGGCCTGCTGAACATGGTACCTTACCTGCAGTTAGTGGGCTTCATCCCCACCATCCTCTTGGCGATTGTCAAGGCAGCCGATACGGGTGAGAACTTCTGGTTCATTCTGTTCATGGCGCTCATCGTGTTTGGTGTGGTACAGATGATCCAGGATGCCTTCCTCACACCAAAGATCATGGGAAAGGTAACTGGCCTCAACTCGGCCATCATCCTTCTGTCGCTGTCGATATGGGGCTCGCTGTTAGGCGTGCTGGGTATGATCATCGCCTTGCCGATGACCACCCTCCTGCTCACTTACTACCAGCGATACGTGATTAAGAAGGAGACAAGGAGACAAGAAGACAGGGAGACAGGGAGTTAGGCGTTAAGATAGGCCTTGAGGGCTTCGACGAGTTGGTCGTCTTCCTCAGGGGTACGGGCTGTCACTCGGAAACAATGGTTGTCGAGACCTCGGAAGTTGGAGGCATCGCGAATGAGGATGCCATAATGGTCTATGAGCCATTGTTTCAAGTCGAATACATTTCCTTTATCAATGTTGACGAGCATGAAATGGGCTGCCGAGTCCATCACTAACAAGCCGTCGATGGCCGAGAGCTGCTGGCGCAGTCGCTGGGCCTCTGCCAGATAGGCGGGCAGGTCGGGAATCATCTTCGGATCATGCTCCAACAGGTATTTGCCGGCCTCGATGGCGATGGCATTGACAGTCCAGGGCTGACGGATCTGCCGCAGACGGTCGATAATGATGGGCGAACTGAAGATATAACCCAAACGCAGGCCTGGAATACAATAGGTCTTCGACAGCGAGTGTATGAGCATCACATTGTAACAGTCGGTCATGTCCTTGGGCTGCAGCATCGGACTGAGCGTATAATCCTGATACGACTGATCGACAACATAAAGGAATCGCGGATGCTGGCGGATGATGTGATTGATCAGGTGCTTGTTCACCACGTTGCCTGTCGGATTATTGGGGTTGCAGAGCCAGTAGATGCGGTCTTCGGGCAACACCTCGAGCTCGTCTTCGGCATTATATGATAAGAGGTGGTTGTAGAGCTTGCAGGCATCCTCGTATTCCGTAAAGGTGGGTTGTGGGATGATGGAGGCCCATCCACTGTACAGTTGTGCAATCAGGTAGATGGCCTCAGTAGCACCACTGGTCACCATGATGGTATTGTCTGGCACGCCCAATTTCTCTGCGAGCATCTTCTCCAGACCGACGGCCTCTGGCTCAGGATAGTGGGATACGATGCCGAAACGGCTCGCCAGATGTGCCTGCAAGCCTGACAGATCTGCTCCAAAGTAGATGTTGGAACTGAAGTCCGTCTTGATCTTATCGCCATACCGATAGGCGTCGTCACCGTGTCCGTATATCATTTTACCTTTTTACTTTTTTACCTTTTCACCTTTTCACTTTCTCACCTTTATCGTCAGCGTCTCGTTGTCGAAGACAATGTTCTCCCTTTCGATGAAACGACCCAGGTCTCCGCTGGCAGCCAGAGCCTCAGGCGATCCAATCGTCACAGGACTCTCTCCTTGTCTCCCTGTCTCCTTGTCTCCCTGTCTCCTTGTCATTAACCAGATGGTATCTGCCAGCTGAAGGGCCAGTTCCACATCGTGAGTAGAGAGGAAGATGGTCTTCTGGGCTTCACGACTGATGCGTCTGAGCAACTGCAGCACCTCCACCTTACTGGGATAGTCGAGGAAGGCCGTGGGCTCGTCGAGGAAGATCACGGGTGTCTGCTGCGCCAAGGCCTTGGCAATCATCACCTTCTGCCGCTCACCATCGCTGAGGGTATGGATAGGACGCCGTGTCAGAGCCGTGATGCCCACCATCTCGATAGCCTCATCCACAATACGGAGGTCTTCTTCATGATAGGTGCCCCAGAAGCCGGTATATGGCGAACGCCCCAAGGAGACCAGCTCGCGGACAGACATATTCCTCACGTCGGGCTTCTCTGTCAGCACCACGCCAATCAGCTTACTCAGCTCCTTATCAGTCATAGAGGAGATCTTTTTATAGTTTACGGTTGACGGTTTACGGTTTACAGTTGAATACACTGACGGATCTATTGGGCTTGCTAGCAAATCATCTGTAAGCTGTAAACTGTAAACTGTAAACAAAATCTCTCCGCTGATGGCCGGCTGGAAGGCAGAGAGGGTGCGCAACAGGGTGGACTTGCCCACACCGTTGGCGCCCAACAGACAAGTCAGTTCACCACTCCTGATAGAGCCGCTGATACCCTCCGCCACCGTCTTGACGCTATGCTTGGTCTGGTAGCCGATGCTGAGGTCCCTGATCTGAATCGTCTCGTTGTTCATCGCTGCAAAGTTACGAAAAAAAATGAATAGTGAATAACGAATAGTGAAAAATTTGCATCTGCCTATTAAAATGTTCAACGTTCAATGTTCAATGTTCAATGTTTTTTACTACCTTTGCATCCGAAATGAGACATATTGAAGCAAAAATGGCGGCATTTACCGATGCCGGCCTATACGAACAAGACAGTCATATCGACTTTGAATCAGAGGAGCATGTGTATCTCTACGACGGCAGCCAAAGGCTGTTGCCCGTCAGTACTTTGGTGGGCTACTTCTTCGAGCCCTTCGACGCCCAGCAGCAGGCCATTCGCCAATGGGAGCGTAATCGCATCCCGATAGAGGAGACACTCGACAAGTGGGAGCGCATCGGCAAGATGGCCTGCGAGGTGGGCACGTTCGTCCACGAACAGACGGAGAACTGGTTCCGCGACGGCTCGTTCGAGACCAGCTGTCCTTTCTCTTATAAGGGAAAGACAGAGATGGTCTCTGTGGAGCGCGAGAAGCAGCAGTTCCTCTGTTTCGTTCGCGACTACGGCATCCGTCCCTATCGCCAGGAGTGGCCTGTCTTCGATCTGGAGACCAACGTGGCTGGCACCATCGACATGATCTGTCGCGAGGCCGACGGCACCTTTGCCATCTACGACTGGAAGCGCAGCAAGAAGGTGGTCAACGCCTACGGCCAGCCTATCGTCGAGGCCTTCGCTGGCAAGACCGATCTCCGAGGTCTCAACCTGCCCGACACCTCTTTTTATCATTACTGCCTGCAGCAGAACCTCTATCGTTATATGCTACAGAAGAACTACGGCATCCGTGTGAACTCGCTCAGTCTGGTGGTGCTCTGTCCTGACTATCCTACCTATTTCGTGGCCAAGGTGCCCATCATGGACAACGTCATCCAGCAGATTGTCAGCATCTGCCGCGAGCGAGACCTGGGCCATCAGTTGCTTAAATAGTTGTTCAACCCCATAAAACCGTTGTCTATGAAGTCCAAGTTGTTGTTGATGCTTTTTGTATGTGGCAGTCTGCTACCCCTTCGTGCCCAACTGCTACCGCTGGCAGGCGACACCTTCTGGCGCGACTCCATCCCCCAGGAGATGCGCAAGAGCTATATCAAATACGGAGAACGCTATCTGGGCAAACCCTGGAAGGAGCTCCCCTTGGACGTCTTTGCTGAGTTCAGGAAGACGGGCAATCGCAGCAACTTCGAGAACATCAGCTTCGAGAAACGTCGCCAGCTGGCGGCCATCGTGATGGCTGAGATCATCGAGGGCAAAGGCCGATTCATGGGCGACATCCTCAAGGGAATGGACAGCTTCATCGCTGAGACGTGGTGGGGCATCCCTGCCCACTATCCAGAGTCTGCTCCCAAGGCGGAACTGCAGGAGGTGGACCTCTTCAATGCCGAGACCGCCAGCCTCATCGCTTGGACAAGATATATGCTTCAGAAACAGTTCGACACAGTCTCGCCTGGTCTCTGCCAACGCCTCGACCGTGAGATAGAGCGACGCATACTCATACCTGCCGTTGAGAAGAACTATTCTTGGAAGAGAATCAGTTCTAACTGGAACCCGTGGTGCTGCAGCAACTGGCTCATTTGTGTGCTGATCTGCGAGAAGGATGAGGCCCGCAAGGCTGAAGCCATCAGACAGATCAAGACGGCCACCCAGACCTTCATCGACGCCTATCCCGATGATGGCGGCTGCGATGAAGGACCAGCCTATTGGGACAGGGCGGCGGCCTCGATGTTCGAGATCATGCGATTGCTGAACTACGGCTCGAAAGACAAGAAAGTCAGAAACATGGCTGCCTACGCCTACCGAACCTATATCGTCAACGACCACTGCGTGAGCTTCGCCGACTCCCATGCGAACAAGACCGTTCAACAGGTGAACATCCTCTACCCCTTCGGCCTCTGGCTGAACGACCAGACGATGCGCCAGTTCGGAGCCTACTTAGGTCGTCAGAAAGGCGTGCTCACCAATCCTGCCGACCTCTATCACAAAAGCGGCAACTTCCCCACCCTCGGCCGTGAACTCTTCTTCCTCCGCCATATCAACGACTTCATCGCCGAACAGCCTCGCGAACCTTTATTAAAAGATGTGTGGCTGCCCGACCTTCAGATCATGACGGCTCGTCGCGAAAACCTGTATGTCGCCATGAAGGGTGGCCACAACGGCGAGAACCATAACCACAACGATGTGGGCTCGTTCATCATCTATGCCCCACAACAACAGGGTGGCGATGGCGAGGCCAAACCGCTCTTCATCGACCCTGCCGTTGGGGAATACACAGCCCAAACCTTCTCGAAGGATCGCTACAAGATCTGGACCATGCAGTCGGGCTATCACAACCTGCCGCAGATCAACGGCGTCGACCAGAAAGACGGCAAAGCGTTTGCTGCGAAGTATATCGGCCACAAGAAAGGCCAACTCCGTCTTGACATCGCTGGAGCCTATCCCCCAGAGGCAGCCGTGAAGTCGTGGAAGCGCACCGTGAAAGCGACCACAGAGGGCATCACCGTTACTGAGGCCTACAAACTCAGCGAATACCGTCAGCCCACACGCCTGATGCTGATGACGACCAATCCCAATGCCCTGCAGCGCGTCGACTACGATGCCAGCCAGCTCACAGCCACCATCGAGGACATCAGCGACAAGCTCGACCCCCTGCTCAAGCGAATGTGGGGCCCTCACATGTACCGCATCGTCCTGACAGTAAACTCCGACAAGCTCAAGAACAAGATCCAGTACACCATCAGATAATATCGCGTTTTTATCGGCCTTTTCTGGGCAAAAATGTGATAGTGTTTCATTCGCCGCGCAAAGTCATGAAAAATGGCTTTAGCCTACACTAAACAAATTAACTAATTGTATATTAGCAAGTTGCGCTATGTAGGTAACATTAAATTGCCTACATATAACCTACATTTTCACAAAGAAAAGCGAAATTTCTTGATACGCAAACCCGGTATTAAGATAATAGTTCATGGTAGTTTGCCCAGCCTGAACTGTTAGTTTACCTAGACTAAACTGACAGTTTACCTAGCCTAAACTGTCAGTCCAAGCCGTATGTGTGATTGACAAACTGCATGATAATCAAATGTTTACATGCCATTTTCAACAATTTCAAGGCCTTATTTCGTCAATTTATGTAGGTTAAGTATAAATTTATGTAGGTAGCCTACATTAGTTATCTCGCTTATAATCAGATATTTAAATAGTCTAATGTTGTTATGTAGGCATTTTTGCAATATTTTGCGGAAATGAATTTTTCACAATCACAAAATTTTGAAAATAGCAGACATAATTCGGCCTTCTCTCCATCTTCACAACTCATCGCTGGAGCCATCGCCTTTGGGCATCAAAACACGATTTTATTCAATTTCTCCCCCAAAAACTTGCAAAGTTCGATAATTCTTCTTATTTTTGCAGAAAAATATATTATATGCCAACGATATTTGTGTTCTTCGGATTCCGTTTCATGTTCTACTCTAACGATCATGAGCCAGTACATGTTCACATTCTAAAAGATGGATGTGAGGCAAAATATAACATAAATCCTATTGAACAAGTCTACAATCATGGTTTTAAGAAACAGCAGATAGCTCTCATAGAATCTATAATAGAAGAGAATACTGAAGTCATCACAGAAAGGTGGAAAGCCTATTTTAATAAATAAAAGAAGAATATGGAACAGATGAAGATTTCCAAGGTATGGGTTGACGCGACCCACGTCTATGCCGAGACAGAAAACGGCATACGGGCAAGCTATGCTTTTACGGACTGGCCTCGTCTGGCCAATGCTACTGAAGCAGAAAGACAAGACTTCCATCTCTCATACTCTGGTATTCATTGGCCACAGATTGACGAGGATTTAAGCTTTGAGGGGATGTTTGAGGACAATCAAATCTGCGAACGCTCCCCCAAAGAAGAATCTGTATGCTATGCATATTAAGGAAGCAAATCTGCTTCCTTTTTTCCCACCACCGCTCGACAACAGGGCATGAACACCTGCTTTGATGCAGATCGTTTGGATCTGCCAAGAGTTGGCATCACCCCTGATCCTGACAAGATGGCAACCAAGGAAGGAGCAGAGAAAGCAAGGGCTTAACCTTGGGGTAGTGTTGGGGTGAGTCTTTGGTGTAGTGTTGGGGGTAGTGTTAGAACTCATGGGGACAGGTCCCGTAGGTTCACTTTACTTACTTTCCTCACAATTCCATATGGAATGCCTGTTATTCTTACGATTTGTCTTAAGCCTGCTCCATATTCAATGGCCATTGATATTATCTCGTTCTGCAAACTCCTTTCCTGGTCTTTCAGTAGTGAGATGTTCCATTGCGGGTAATTATTGGTTAGAAAAACCCTCACTTCTTCATCCGTGCGATAGCATTCTGTGTCGATATCCAATATCTTTGATGCCTTTGGCAACGGATCATTTATCAATTCTGTCAAATCCTCAACTGAGATCCGTTTGAAAATATGAGATGTGTTGCAAATATACGGGCAGCCACTTGGCTTTGAAATATACTCGTGCCAGCTGCACCATTGATAGTCTTCAACCTTTTTGGCCAGTCCTCCTGCTATTGGGTTTTGATGGATATATCTTAATAATGTGACAAAGTACTCCATATCGTTGACGGGTTCACTTCTGAACCTCTCTTGAAACAGATGTCCTATACGCTGATATTTCCAGTTGAAATAGTGCGCGTATGTCTGGGCTACCCGCTTCATGGTTTCACCTATAGTTTCAGATGATTCTCTCATCAGAAGATGTGCATGATTAGGCATCAGACAATAGGCATAGAAGGTGCAGCGAGCAGGCATGGGAAAGCCCAAATCGTCTTTGGGTGACAATTGCTGAGCCAATATTTGAATGAATTTGATACGATCATCGTCATTCATGAAAATCTCCTGACGATTCACACCCCTCAGCATGGTGTGATAGATACCTGTTCCAGATTGGATTCTTGCGTGTCTTGACATAGATGATAAATTTAAGTTGTTGCTGCAAAGTTAC
>JAEEGF011350560.1_pt1 | contig 42446 bp, 41 predicted proteins | sample 9134171 | NCBI WGS metagenome assembly JAEEGF01 (sample SAMN16246542, study PRJNA631951) | gut metagenome | biome: gut microbiome; feature: rumen; material: AP-attached | host: Bos | place: Iran: Karaj | collected 2018-10 | reverse complement strand
ATGGCCTCGGTATCCTTGTTGAAATACTTGTCCAGTTTAGTGAAACGCTCCTCCACTGCGTCCTTAAGACCTTGGGTTAATTCGATGTTCTTTCCTGTAATTGTTGTTTTCATGATGTCGTACCCCTTTACATGTGGATTTGATAAATTAAATGATTTATCATGTAATAAGTATATCAATTGCTATATTATTTCTCAAGAACTTATCTGATAATTAATATTTTCTTAACATATTTGTCTATACTATTTAACATTCTTGTAAGGAGATTTTTTAATGAAAAAAACAGCACTTATTACAGGCGCAAGCCGCGGAATAGGAAAAGCTATTGCAACTGCCCTTGCTGCAGAAGGATATCATCTGGCATTGTTTTGCCATAACAATATAGATTTACTTAATGAATTGGCCCAGAAGCTTCGTGACCAGTTTAAGGTTGAGGTGTATACATACTGTGGCGACATTTCCGATTCAGGTTTTACCATTCCAGCCTGCGACGATGCTCTGGAAAAGCTTGGCCAGGTGGATGTGCTAGTTAACAATGCGGGAATTGCTCACATTGGCCTGCTTACAGATATGACTTTAGATCAGTGGGACAACATGATTGGCACTAACCTTTCCCCACTGTTTTATACAGCAAAGGCTATTGTGCCTGCTATGGTAAATCGCAAATCTGGCAACATCATCAATATCAGCTCTATGTGGGGCACTGTTGGGGCATCCTGCGAGGTAGCCTACTCTGCCACAAAGGGTGGTGTAAATTCCTTTACTAAGGCCCTTGCAAAGGAGCTTGCACCAAACGGTATTGCTGTAAATGCCATAACCTGCGGTGTGGTAGATACTGATATGAACGGCATGCTATCTGCTGAGGAAAAGGCAGAGCTTGCTGAGGAAATACCAGCTGGTCATTTTGCCGCTCCCGCAGAAATTGCAGAAGCAGTTCTTAGCATAATAAAAGCCCCATCATATATGACAGGGCAAATTATTGGCGTTGATGGTGGATATATTTAATCCGCTAGTAATCCTAGTAGATAATCCTTAAATTTTTTCTCTTCTTCCTCTGGGAAGCAGATGGTGGCGCCGATGCCTGTGAGCCAGCCATACAGCTGTGGTGATACTGCAACTGAAATGCGAGCTTTTACATGAGTATCTCCATCGGTTCGCACATCTATGTCGGTGCCAAATTTATCAATAACAACACCTATCAAACGTGAAGCAAAGCGGATTGTAATGGTCCGCTCTTCACCTGAAAACATACTTATATGTTGCTTTGCATAGTCCTGAGGATTCAGGGTTTTTATTATTTCTTTGGCGTTTCTTTCTTCGGCATTCTCCGCTGCGGCTGTCATTTTATCCACGCGGTAATGTCTTATTTCTTTACTATCCTCATCAAAAGCTACCAGGTAATAGTTTTCATCATTACGAAGAAGGAAGGCTGGGCTAACTGTATAGGTTTTGCCGCCGTGGCGTGGCTGCATTTCCTTATTTAGTGTCCACTCCTGATATTTAAATGACATCTGCTTATCATTATCCAGGCACTGATAGATTACGTCTATGGTGTAAAAAATCTTTTCGTTTCCAGTCTTTGGCTTGTCTGGCACTACCACCTGACGGGTAAGCTGCTCTGCCTCGTCAATACCAGCAAGGCTTGTAATCTTTTCCACAAGCTCCTTAGTTTTTTTCTGAGATATAAACTTTGAGGCGCCTACTGCATCCACAAGTAGCTTTAACTCTGGCAACTCAAAGGTACGGCTGGCCACGTAGTATCCGCTATCGCCTTTTACAATATCCACCCCTGCTTCTATAAGAGTATCCATATCCTTGTAGACAGTCTTTCTTTCTGCAGGAATGCCTCTGGCTTCTAGGCGCCTTACCATATCCATTGCATTTATCTGATGATGTTCATCGCTTTGCGCCATAAGTATCTGATATTCATTTATAATTTTGAATTTTTGACCCCCAACGTGCGGCATATTCTTCCCTTTCAGCCTGAATTTTACTTAGGCTAGCTTTGTGTTATAATACTAATTTGAATTATATAAGAAATGATTTTTATTTCAAAGGAATAATATGAATAGACAAGATTTTTATCAAAAATGCAGATTAGATTATCCCACATTTACTTATGAGGGATACAAATACGACTTAGATGAATCAGGCATCAGCATGACTTTCGACTTTTCCATTGATGGATTAAAGGAGTTTCATCCTACTTGGTTCATCCCAAGAATCAATGAGATAACCGACCTGAATCAGGAATTGATTGATGACATGGTGTTCTCACTTGGTATGGTGGAGCTTGTTAGCTACTGGAAAATCACTTGCGCTCCTACAGTAATCATCAAAGATAGAGCCCTTTCTAACGAGCAGATTGGCTGGTGGAAAAAGCTTTACTTTAACGGTCTTGGAGAATTCTACTACACCAATGGCATCGAAGAAGACTTTGATGATTTCATGGAGATTAAGTGCGATAGTGCAAAGCCTACCAGAGAATTCACTCCACTTTCTAACCCAATTATCACTTCAGGCAAAAAGCCTAAGGTAATGGTTCCAGTAGGTGGCGGAAAGGATTCTTGCGTATCTATCGAACTATTAAAGGATAAGGCCGATGTAACCTGCTATGTTATCAACTCTCGTGGCGCTACAGATGCCACTGTTCAGGTAGCTGAGCTTACAGACAAGACTATCTACGCTAAGCGTACCTTAGACAAAAACATGCTTGATTTAAACAAAGAGGGCTATTTAAATGGCCACACACCATTTTCCGCTCTTGTAGCTTTTTCAAGTATTATTGCAGGATACTTAAACGGTCTTTCATTTGTGGCGCTTTCAAACGAATCCAGTGCAAATGAATCTACAGTTGCAGATAGCTACGTAAATCATCAGTATTCAAAGAGCTTTGAGTTTGAGGCTGACTTCAGAAGCTACGAAAAGAACTTTATTGGTTCTGGCGTTTTTTACTTTAGCTTCTTACGCCCACTTTCAGAGCTACAGATTGCAATGCTTTTTAGCCGTTTTAAAAAATACCACGGCATTTTTAAGAGCTGCAATGTAGGTAGCAAGCAGGACATTTGGTGCGGACATTGCCCTAAGTGTCTGTTCGTATATATCATCCTGTCTCCATTCCTTTCTTTAGAAGAATTGGATGCCATCTTTGGCAAGAGACTTTTCGAGGATGAGACTCTCATGGAGGATTTTGACAAGCTTTGTGGAATCTTACCAGAGAAGCCATTTGAGTGTGTTGGTAGCCGTGACGAGGTAAATGCTGCAATTACAGAAGCTATTGCAAAGTATGCAGCTGAGCAGATTCCTCTTCCAGCTTTACTTTTACACTATCAGGATTCGGCAGTTGTCCCTGCTATTCCATTTGAAAATTACAAAAAACAGTTTTCATCCGAGCATGCTTTAGATGAATTCTTCGAAAAAATAATTAAGGGTGCTTTAAATTAAAATGAAAGAAACAATTAGAAATTTAGTTAAAGATAAAAAGGTATTAATCCTTGGCTTTGGTCGCGAGGGCCAGTCAAGCTTTAGAATGATTACTTCAGTAGGTGGATATGCTTGCCTTGATATTGCAGATGCTGGTACTGTCAGTGCCGATTTAACAGCTATGCATCATGTTATCACTGGAGAGGGCTATTTAGATTGCCTCAACGATTACGATGTTGTATTCAAAAGTCCAGGCATCGTTCTTCCAAAGGATATCAACGAATACAGTGCCAGAATCACTTGCCAGGCTGATCTTTTCTTAGAGGTTTATGGAGCTCAGACCATAGGTATCACAGGTACCAAGGGCAAGTCCACAACTTCTTCACTTTTGTATCATATACTTAAGTCATGCGGTAAGGATGTGTTGTTTGGTGGAAACATCGGCCTTCCTATTTTCGATATTACAGACCAGATTCACCCACGTACAATCATCGTTTTTGAGCTTTCATGCCATCAGCTTGAGTATGCTAAATATGCTCCTTCAAAGGCAATACTACTTAACCTTTACGAGGACCACTTAGATCACTATGGCTCAGTTGAAAAATACTGGAATGCTAAGAAGAACATTTACCGCAATCAGGGTTATTGCGATTTCCTTTTTTGCAATCCTGAATTTTTACCAACTACAGGTGAATGCAAGGCTACTGTTATTAAGGTAAAGGCTTCAGACCTTCCATTTAACTCTTTTGAAGAGATTGATGGGGTTACTCTTCGCGGTGACCACAATCTTTTCAACACTGCATTCGTTTACGATGTTTGCAAGAGATACGACATCAGCGATGAGGACTTTATGAAGGCTCTTGCCTCATTTAAGACACTTGCCCATCGTCTTCAGTTTATTGGAAAGAAAAATGATGTGGATTACTTTGATGATTCCATCTCTACAACAGTAGAATCTGCTATAAATGCAGTACGTGCTATCAAAAATGCTGGCACAATCCTCCTTGGTGGAATGGATAGAGGAATCGATTACGATCCGCTTGTTACTTTCCTTCCTACCACTAACTTAGAGCACATCATCTTAATGTATGACAGTGGAAAGGTCATCCTTGAGAAGCTTCAGGCCACTGCATCTGAGGATTTTATGAAAAAGGTACATTATATACATGACCTTGCTGATGCCTGCGCATTTGTGAAAGAAAACGCATCTGCCGGCACAGCGGTTATACTTTCTCCAGCTTCAGCTAGCTACGGAGTCTTCAGAAATTTTGAGGAGCGAGGAGATTTCTTTAAGGAACAAATTGGTTTATAGTCAAATAGAGGTATTTTATGTTTGATGAATTTGATGATTTCTTTGATGCTGGTCCAATGATAAAGGTTTGCTCCAAATGTGGCTGCCGTATTCCACGGAGCTCATCTATGGACCTTTGCAAAGAATGCATGAAAAAAGAACTCTTTCCAAAAGTGAAAGAGTTCATTAATAACAACTATGATGTTAACGAAATGATGGTGGCCGATGAATTTGGTATCGAGCGTTCCATCGTTCACGAATGGGTTCGTGACGGGCATTTGGAATATAAAAAACGCCCTCAGTTTTAACCCATTACAATCTGCTGTCGTGGCAGGTGAAATATACAGTCTGACGATCATCAGCTATTTTATGAAGGAGTTTTAACGACTCCTTTATTTTTTTGTCATCAAGGTTTGTAAAGGGATCATCCAAAATAAGGATTGGCTTTTCCTCTGGATAAAGCACATCTACAAGGGCCAGACGTGAGCAAAGTGCCACCAAATCCTGATATCCTTGAGATAGATATTCAGCCCCCTTAGTGCTACCCGAATATGTAAGCTTAATATTTAAATCCATATCCAGTTCGAAATCCTCGATAGCATAGCCTGATTTTGTGCCCTCTGGGCCATTGATAAGGCTTAAATATTTATGCAGGCCGTTTTGAAGTGGCTGCATATATTTTGACTGGAAGCTTTCTCTAGCTCTTTGTAAGAAGTCCTCTGTCTTAGAAAGGATTTCTGCTTCCTTTTTGTATTCCTTTTCAGTAACCTCAAGGCGCTCTATCTGCTCTGCAATATCAGAAAGTCTCTCCACCTCTTCAAGGGCTGTAGAAAGATTCTCCTTTTCCTGCATAATCTGCTTGTTTAAATCCATGATTTGCTCGTCTAGGGCATTTTGCTGCTGCTGCAAATCATCTACAGACTGAACGTCTTCATTTACATCAAAGTCAGTTTCAAATTTTGCAATTTCTTCTTTTAGCTCGTTGATACGAGAAGCTATAGCTTCGTATTCACGTTTTTTAATACCAATACTTTGGATGGCCTCTGCTCGTCTAAGGGTTTCATCCACTGGGAATCGTTTAATTACCCTTTCGATGTCCCCACTCATGGTCTTTATAGAGCTCTGGTGGCTTGCCATCTCTTCCTGCTGCTCAAGGTATTTAGAATATCTATCAGCATCCTTTTTAAGCTTTGCTAAAAATTCGTATTCGCCACCCATATCATAAAGGTTTATACCATAGCAGCTTGCAAAAGGCTGAATCTTCGTATAAAGCTCCAGCTGTAAATCAGCCAGCTCATCAAGGGTGCCTTCCGCCTCCTGATGGCGAGAGTTTTCCTCTTCTGTAAGATGTCTATATTGGTCAAGCTTTCGTCTGATTTCATAGACATTTTCCTGCATGGTAGAAGCTCTGGTAAGAAGGAAGTGAGAAAGGAATTCCTCGCACTCCTCCTGAAGCTCCCGAAGCTCTAGCTTACTAAGCTCCAGCTCCTCTTCCTCTTCTTCTATTCTGTCAGCAATATCTGCTTCCTGGCGACGCTTGTTAAGGTAAGCTCTGCGGCCTGTAACAAGCAATAGCACCACATCTAAAATGGCTGCCACGAAGCTGATTATCTCTACTATACGTCCTACTCTACTGCCCAGGTAATTAGAAAATACCACACCTGTAACAATCAAAAGAATAAGCAGTATCGTTCCTAAAATATGCCATACAGTAATATTCTTTTCTCTGTTTAGCTTTTCGTTTACTTCCTGCTCTGCACGAAGTCCAATCAATCGCTCGTTGCTTTGTCCTATACGTGCCTCCAGACCTGTGATAAGTGTGGTCTGTCGCTCCATATGGGAAAGCTGCTCGTCAGTAGGCACTAGCTTGTCAAAGAAAAACTTTAGCTCTGTAAGAAGCTTTGATGATTCCTCTGAAAGTCTAGAATGCTCTGCCTTTGCTCTAAGCTCCGAAAGGTTTGCCGCCATTTTATTCCACATGGCAAACTCTGACTCGTCAGGAATGCGACTTTCAAATGGCTGTTTAAATACAGGTGGCTCCCCAGCTGTTGCCTCTTCAAAGGCTTTTAAGGCTCTCTCATGAACAGCCAAGTCTCGCTCTGTCTGCTCAAGCATGATGATTTCATCATCAGATGGCAACCCTGCTGCAAAAAACTCGTCCAGCTGAGCAATCTTTTCCTGCTCGCTTAAAAGATTTTCCTTGTGAATCTTGTACGCACCAAGCTCCTGCTCTTTTTTACTTTGAAGCTGAATCTGGTCAGCAAGCTTAGCCTTTTGAGCGTTTAATTTGTCCAGGTTGTCCTGCTTTTCCTCAACCAGGCAGCTCATAGCCTCAACGCTTTCTTCTATGTGAGGAAGCTTTTCGTATTCTTCCTTGCATTTATTAATCTCTAGCTTTGTCTCATAAAGCTTTCCAGGATTAATCTTGCTATTTCTAGTGTATTCCACACGGGCATCCTTGACGCTCTTTAAAGCCACATCAAAGTTGCTAATATCGTCTCTAGCGGCTGTAAGATTTCCCATTTTAGCATTAAGGGAATCTGTCATGGCTGTAGCGATGGCAAGCTGTGGAATGTATACACTCTTTTCAAAGGAATCTCTATCTACTCTAAAAAGCTCTTCACCAATATCCTCTGTGTAATCTGTGGATAACAGTCCTGTCACATCATCGTAAAGTGCAAATGTATCGTCCTTGTCTGTGCGGCCGAAGGTACGCTCGATGCGATATCTTCTGTCCTTTGTGGAAAATACGATATTACCTCCACAAAGGCTGCCGTCCCATGGCAGATAGTGGTTGCGCTCTAAAAGCTTTTTCTTTGTGTTTGGTGAATACTCAAGGCCATAAAACATAGCCTTAATAAACACAGAAAAAGTAGTCTTGCCCCATCCATTTTCCTGAAGGATAGAGTTAAAGCCATCATCAAATTTATATTCAAACTCTGATATTTTGCCAAAATGGGCAATATAACAAGAAATCAGTTTCATTTATATTTCCTCCCCCATAATAGCTCTTATACCAATCTCGATAATCTTTGCTTTTTCGTCTTCGTCCATATCCTGGGACTGAACTAAGCGAACGAACTCGCCCTTAAGACTCTTATCATACTTAAAGCTGTCATAGTCGATAAGTGTCTTAGTTCTGTCGTAGCATTTCACAAAGAAGAACTTGTTTTCAAAGGTACGGACAAAACGAATAACATCCAGCTCGTCATCTAGCTCTCGCTCACCTGTAAGGATAAATTTTACCATGTCCTGTGGATCCACATCTGAAAGCTTGTTTTTAGCGCGAGTGATAACAGCATTTATATCCATATCCGCTGTAACCTTCACTTCGATTTCGTGGAGGCGACGGTATGCAAATGGAATGAATTCAGAGGTGATTTTGCCATCCTCTATCTCCATAAACACAAAGCCCTTATCTCCAGTTTCATCGAATCCTCTGCCCTCCAGGCAGCCTGGATAACAATAAACACCTCTCTCGTCTAACTGCTCATAAATATATTTATGTACATGACCTAAAGCCAGGTAATCAATAAACTTACCCTTTAGCGCTGATGTATTAATAATCTCTGCTCCATCCTTACCTTCATAATCAGACTGCTGTCCATGAAGCATAACAATGTTTGTTGCTGCAGAATTTAAAACCAGACGTTGAGCCATGGTCGAAACATTAGAAGCATTAATTTCCATGCCAGTGATTACCACATCATCTAGCTCATAGCTAGTCCAGCCCTCGTCTGTAAACATATGAAAATTAGAAGGAATCTCATCTATTCCCTCTTCAATAAAATCGCATTTATCATGATTGCCCTTGAGATAATAGAACTCAATCTCAGGGTGTGTGTTAATCTGCTCTAGGACTCTCTTTTTAACTTCCTTTCTGATATGTGTTTTATCAAAAAGGTCACCAGAAATAAGAATGGCTCTCACACCATTCTCCACGGCGTACTCCACCATACGCTCATAAGTTTCTATGAGCTCCATGCGGCGAGTATTAGCCTGGTCCTTATTAAGATTGCTCTCCATTTTGGAATCTAGATGCAGGTCTGCACAATGAATTAGTCGCATACAATCTCCCTAACAAAATCTCCCTTTGATTTTATTATATAATACCACATCTTAAAAAGCCTTTATATAAGATTACATAAAAATGGAGCCACTGCGAAATGTCGCTAGTGGCTCCACCTCTATATGTAACAAGGCTTACTCGTTACCCAGCTTGAACTGGCTAACCACCTTTGTTAAGCTTTCCACCAAGGGAAATATCAACTGTTAGGGATAATTGGTGAATATAATTATATTGCATAACTGTGTATAAAGAATGAATATATTGTAAAAAAGCACATCCGCTAGGGATGTGCTTTGATAATCTATTGTTCTGACTGCTTCATGAAAATGTTTTCTATAGCATTTATGATTTTTGTCTGCATTGGTGGCTTTACAAAATAGCCAGCAGGCTTAAGGTCCAGCACTGCGTCCACATGCTCTTTGTCTGCAATACCTGTAAGGAAGATAACTGGAACGTCCTTGTAGTCCTCCTCTGAACGAATCATCTCAAGAGTCTGTCGGCCGTCTACTACAGGCATTTCGTAATCCAATATGATTAGATCAGGTCTGTCCTGGCCCATTGCCTTCATGCACTGTGCTGCTGATGTTGCAAGAGTGACTCTGTATTTGTCCTGCAGCATATTTCTCATGTTTCTAAGTAGTACAGGGTTGTCATCCACTACGATGATGTGACGCTTATCAGTCTCTACAACTGCATTTAGAATAGCATCTGCATTCATTGAAAATTCCTTGCAGATTTCCTTAATTATGGTTTCTCTGCTAGGCTGTGGAATGTGCTTGCACTGGCCAGTGTAATAATACGAAATAAACATCTGCTTTTTCAGCTCACGGCCAAATGTAATAACTGGAAGCTGTGGATTAAACTCCTGAATGATTTCATAAATCTCTGAATGTTGAGTCTCAAAATCGTCTATATCCATAAGCACCAAATCAGGTGTATATAGTTTTAGCATGCTTCGTACAATCTTAGCGCTACTGGTACAAAGCTGTGTATGAAAATGCTGAGAAAGAAATGAATTTACGTCTGATGGTGAATCATTGCTAAAATCACCTACAATAAGTATTTTGCGCATGTGTTCTTCTCCTTAATTTTGTAATGCTTCTATATCTTTAATAGCTTCTTCTTCCTCGAGATTCATTACTCGACGATTTAGCATATCAAGTTTTTCTGCCATGTCTTCATCATAGGAATATGACATGATTACGTTCATTGTTTTATCTGCCTGCTCTGAATCATGAATAATGAGAGCCATTTTTAGCATCTCTAGCAGTGCAAACAATTCATCTGCATCTTCTAGCTTTGGTTTTTCTACCTCTGAAGATAGAACAGATAGTCGCTCCTTCATAGTATCAAGCTCTTCAATAAGTATAGGAGTAAGAACTCTAACCCTATCTATATCCCCATCTCTAGAAGCATACTCGCAAAGCTTTGCCAGGCCCCCAAGGGCTGTCGCGCCAATGGTGTTGGCCATGCTTTTGATTGCATGTACTTTTATTCTGTAGTCTTCTAGGATAGACTCATCTAATTCATTATAATACCTTAGAATCTCATCTCTTTCAAACCCTATCGACTGGTAAAAATCTACTGCTGTCTGGAATACCATGTTGGTATCTGGAAAATGTAAAAGTGCATATTCCCAATCCACGCCTTCTATATCAGGAAGCTCCACCTTTTTAACTCTATTTTTTCTGGCCTCATCCTTAGCATCTGGCTCGTGATATTCAAGCAAATGCTCTGGCAGGAAATCTCTTATCATTTTTTCAAGCTGAGCAGGAACAATTGGCTTTGAAAGGAAGCCATGGAAACCTATGGTCAAATAGCGTTCCTTTGCCCCAGCGATTGCATTAGCTGTAAGAGCGATGACTGGTGTGCCAAGACATTTGTTGCCATCTAGTCCTGTCATAGCTCTAAAGGTTTCTATACCATCCATTCCTGGCATCATATGATCAAGGAAAATCATGTCATAATGCTCATTTTTAATCATCTCCAAGCACTGGCTTCCGCTGTCAGCCTCGGTGATGTTTACCTTGGCATCCTTAAGTAAAGATACAAAAACCTTACGGTTCATTGCATTGTCATCTACAATCAAAAACTTTGCCCTTGGAGCCTCAAAGCTGGTGCTGTACTCGTAGTTTGAAGTAAGCTGTTTTAGCTTCTGCTGAAAATCTCCTATAGGCTCTGCATCTACGATTTCCTGAGAGATAGTAAATGAAAATACCGACCCCTCACCATAGACACTGTTTACGTCTAACTGGCTGCCCATCATTTTCAGAAGGTTTTGTGTAATGGTCATTCCAAGACCGGCACCCTCAATGTTTCTGTTTCGACTAACCTCCAGTCGCTCAAAGGATTCAAACATTCGCTTGATATCCTCAGGCTTGATTCCTATTCCAGTATCCTTCACTGCAAAAGTGATATCCACGTATCCGCCATAGTTTTTAGTGGCCTTTGCAGATATTTCAATATAGCCTGAAGGTGTATATTTTACAGCATTTGTAATGATATTTGTAAGAACCTGTTTGATACGAATATCATCGCCTAACATTGTGGCAGGTATTGTTCCGTCAATGTTAAGTCTTACCTCAAGGCCTTTTTCCTTTGCCCTTAGTGTGATGTTGTTTAAAACATCATGCATAAGGCTCATAAACTGATATTCGCCCTTTACAATCCCCATCTTACCTGATTCGATTTTTGTAATATCCAAAATATCGTTTATAAGAGAAAGCAGGTTTTGAGATGCAGTCTTAATATCAAGGGCATATTCCTCAACCACCTTTTCAGAGGTTTCTCTAAGAATCATCTCGTCCATACCCATAATGGTATTGATTGGTGTTCTTATTTCGTGGGACATGTTTGCAAGGAAATTACTTTTTGCCTCTGTAGCAGTCTGTGCCTGCTTTTCAGCACGTTTTGCCTGCAAAGTTTTTTCTAACAAATCATCATTATTAATAGCAGCCTGCTTGTACAGTCTGTCGTAAATATTTCTTTGGAATTTTATAATAGCACCTATTGCAAAGGCTGATATTAAAAGTGATTGCACCACATCGAAAAATACGCTGGACCTTGGTTCAAGGGACACAACGTACTCTGGGTGATAGTAGGAAATAACGTAACAGCCCACTACGATTGCCACGTCTGTAAGAAGCATGAACAGGAAATCCATGCCATCTAATAGCATAAATATGAAAATAAGGCCCATTGAAAACCAGCAAACCATACCACTGTTGATTCCACCGGTAACAAAAAACATTACAGGAAACAGACCTATTCCAACCACAAAACACACTGCGATGGTGCTGTTTTTCAGCCTGTTCATGTAATTGGCCATATAAATGCATATTCCATCAATAATAATGGACACAATAATAACAGCTGACAGTATAGCTGACATGCCATTAACGAAATTAAATGGGATAGTAACAAGACCGCCCACAAAGCCTGTAATAGTGATGATATTAAATAAAACTAAATCTGTAGGCAGGTCCTGACTAAAGAACTTTTTTTGTAATGCTTTTATTGTTTTCAAACTCTTTATACTCCAATATTTGTGCAAAATACCCTAATAATAATTTTAGTTGATAAACAACAATTCTACAACAAAAAAGCATTAGAATTTATTGAAATTACTGTGAAATATTCTCAATTTGCCAATCGATAGGACTAAGTCCTTTGGATTTTAAAAATTCATTGGCCTGTGAAAAGTGTTTGCACCCAAAGAAGCCTCTATATGCAGATAAAGGACTTGGATGTGGAGCCTTTAAAATCAGATGATTTGGGTTGTTAAGCTTGGCACACTTTTTGGCTGCAGGTGAGCCCCAAAGCAAAAATACGATAGGTCTATCCTGCTTGTTTAGTACATCGATTGCTGCGTCAGTAAACTGCTCCCAGCCTAAATCCTTGTGGGAATTAGCCTCGTGTGCACGTACTGTCAGGACATTGTTAAGCATAAGCACGCCCTGTCTTGCCCACTTTTCAAGATATCCATTGTTTGGGATGTAGCAGCCTAAATCATCATTAAGCTCCTTATAGATATTCACAAGTGAAGGCGGTGTTTTAACCCCTGGCTTTACAGAAAAGCAAAGTCCATGGGCCTGGCCTGGCTCGTGATATGGATCCTGGCCGATTATAACCACCTTTACCTCAGAAAGAGGTGTGAAATCAAAGGCGTTAAAAATGTCGTCTGCAGGTGGATAAACTGCATGACTGCTGTACTCCTTTTTCACACTCTCATATAGATTTTTGTAATATGGCTTTTTAAGCTCTGGCGAAAGAGGCTCAAGCCAATCATTTGAAATCGCTGACATTTATTCTTCCCTTATTGATACTAATTAAGACAAAATCCAGTCATCAAGTGGGAGCCAGTAACCTTTTTCCTTAAGCTCCTGCTCGATAATATCAAGTGTCTCTTCACTGTCGGCGCTGATAATGTGATAGTGATATCCGCTGGTAGCAGAGCTAAGTGACTTTGACTTACCAGTTTCAATAGCCTCCATAAATTCCTTAGCATCTCTTCTGGAGCTAACCCCAAGAGGAGCCTCCAGTCTGTTGTAGAATCTGTGGTTGATAATGATGTTCTCCGCACAGCCACCGTTATCTACGATAGTAAACAGCTCATCTAAAATCTGGTCCTCAGTATGTCTGCTTTTGATAATACGCTTGCACTTATTTTCAGCGGTGATTACATAGCCACGGTTGGTAGACATGATTTCCACTCCATTGGCTCTGATAAGAGCAATATCAGTAACCACTACCTGGCGGCTGACGTCTAACTGACTAGCTAGGGCCGCACCAGATACAGGCTTGTCAGAATCTCTAATTATGCTTATTAATTTTTGTCTTCTTGCCTGTCCGTCCATGTAATCTCCTATACTGCGTGTAAGTTTTTCATAGAAATGTCTAAGATTGGAGCAGAATGTGTAAGTGCCCCACTTGAAACATAATCAACACCACTCTCAATAATACCTGAAATGTTGTCCTTTGTCACATTTCCAGAGCATTCTGTTTTAGCTCTTCCAGCGATGATTTTAACCGCCTCTTTCATAGTGGCTACATCCATGTTATCAAGCATGATAATGTCTGCCCCAGCCTCTACAGCCTCTTTAACCTGATCAAGTGTCTCTGTCTCGATTTCGATCTTTCTAACGAATGGCGCATAAGCCTTTGCCATTTCAATTGCTTTTGTAATAGAACCTGCTGCACCGATATGATTATCCTTTAAAAGGATGCCGTCTGATAAGTTGTAACGATGGTTCTGGCCACCGCCGCACTTTACTGCGTACTTTTCAAAGATTCTCATGTTTGGTGTAGTCTTTCTAGTGTCCAAAAGAACTGTTTTGCTGCCAGCCAAAAGTGATGCTGTCTCATTAGTATATGTGGCAATTCCGCTCATTCTCTGAAGGTAGTTAAGGGCTACTCTCTCTCCTGATAAAAGAACTCTGATGTCGCCCTTTACCTTTCCCATCAGCTGACCCTTTGTAACCTTGTCGCCATCCTTTACGTACTTCTCTACTACTGTGTTTTCATCAAGAATCTTAAATACTCGCTCATATACATCCATTCCGCAGATGATACCATCCTGCTTGCAGATAAGGTCAACCTCTCCTGGGGTTGCCTCTGGCATTACAGAATTTGTAGTAACGTCTTCACTGGAAATGTCTTCTCTTAGAGCCATTTTAATAAGCTCGTCTGCATTTAATGTCATAGTAATGTTGTTCATTTATATTGCCTCCTTCTCGGCTCTAAGTTTTTCTTCTTTTTTGATTTCACCTACCACCATTGCATGATAGTTTTCCATGATACTAGGCAAATCCTCGTATCCGTCCATATTTACAAGGTTATCAAAGTTGTCTGCTGTTTTAAAGCTATCTGTATCTACGATATCTGCAGCTGCACGTTTTGCAAATACCAGGCTCTCTAACAGTGAATTGCTAGCCAGACGATTTCTACCATGAACGCCATTGCAGCTGGTCTCTCCCACTGCATAAAGCTGTTCCATTGTGGTTTTTGAGTCCTTGTTTACCCAAATACCGCCCATGAAATAATGCTGAGCTGGTACAACCGGAACCCACTCTTTAAGAGGATCAAAGCCTGCCTCCAAGCAATGCTTTCTGATATTTGGGAAATGATTTAAAATCTCGTCCTTATCTATTGGTGAAAAATCCAGCCACACATGCTCTGTACCCTGTTCTTTCATTTTTGCAAGAATAGCTTTTGATACCACGTCTCTAGGCAAAAGCTCGTCTACAAAGCGCTCACCATTTTTATCACGTAAAAGCGCCCCCTCGCCTCTTACTGATTCTGAAATTAAAAAGCTTCTACCACCACGTCTGCTAAACAGTGTGGTTGGATGAATCTGCACATAGTCGCAGTTTTCCAGACGAACATTGTGATACATAGCAAGTGCTAAGGCATCGCCTGATATATGTCTGTAGTTTGTAGAATGTGGATACACTCCGCCTAAGCCACCGCAGGCAAGCACTGTAACATCAGCCTCAATAGCTGTGGTTTTACCGTCCATATCTGCCACCACTATTCCATAGCATACATTATCCTGGCACACCCAATCTACCATTGTGGTATGGGCCATAAGTGTGATATTTTTCCTCTCCTGAGCTCTAGCTAAAAGCTTGCTGGTGATTTCACGTCCTGTAATATCTGCATGAAAAAGAATACGGTTATTTGAATGGGCGCCTTCCTTCGTAAATACGAACTGCCCATCCTTCTTCTCAAACTCAACGCCATAGCTTTCTAGGTCAGCGATGATAGCCTGAGAGCTTTTAATCATGATTTCCACTGATTCCTTGCGGTTCTCATAGTGGCCTGCGCGCATGGTATCCTCAAAATATGCATCGTAGTCACTATCATCTCTAAGCATACAGATACCGCCCTGGGCTAAGAAACTGTCACAGCCATCTAGGGCATCCTTTGAAATGCATAGTATTTTTTTGTCCTGTGGTAGGCTAAGGGCGCAAAACAAACCTGCAACACCTGTACCTACTATTACAACATCATATTTTTTATCCATCTTTTTATTCCGCCAATTCTAACATTCTTTGAAGTGGCTCTAGGGACTTGATTCTCTTTTCGTCACTTACCTCTACAACACCTGTGTTATCTCTAAGGCAATCCCTGATTTTTTCTAAGCTAACCTTTTTCATATTAGGGCAAATTTGAACAGGGCTTGCTGAGTAAAATACCTTGTCGGGATTATCCTTCTTAAGCTTGTAAAATACTCCAAGCTCTGTGGAAATAATAAATTCCTTTTTATCTGATTTTGAAGCATAGTCAATGATTCCTGCTGTGCTTCCTATATAGTCTGCCAGCTCAAGGGCTTCGAGTGTACATTCTGGGTGAATAAGTATCTGGGCCTCAGGATGAGCCTCCTTTGCCGCCTTTAACATATCTGCGGTAACGGCCTTGTGCACATGACAGTAACCATCATTGAAAATAAAGTTTTTCTCTGGCACTTTTGATGCGATATATCTTCCTAAATTTTCATCTGGAATAAAGAAGATATTTTTGTTTGGCAGAGACTTTACAATCTTCATGGCATTTGATGAAGTAACGCACACATCAGAATGCATCTTTAGCTCTGCTGTGGAATTGATATAGCAAACTACAGCCACATCATCGTACTGAGCTCTAACCTCTTTAATTCGCTCTACCTCTGCCATGTGAGCCATTGGGCAATCTGCCTTTTCATCTGGCATCAGCACTGTTTTATCAGGGTTAAGAATCTTTGCAGACTCTCCCATAAATTTCACTCCTGCAAATACAATAGTGCTTTCCTTTAGGCCTACTGCCACCTTTGCAAGATAATAACTATCACCTACGTAATCAGCGATTTCCTGTACCTCATCCTTCACATAATAGTGAGCCAGGATTACCGCATTTCTTTCTTTCTTTAATTTTAAAATTTCCTCAACTAGATTCTCCATACCGGGCATTCTCCTTTTTCAGTTGACAGCAAGTATATCATATGTCTTTTCTACTGACAAGACAGTTGTAATATCACTTGACATTCTCTGATATTTTTGTGAAAATCTCCCGCAATTAAATTTCATGTGATTTAATACAATTAGGAGTATGCCTATGAAACAAAATACTTTTCATTTTTATAATTTTAATGAGTTAGAGCGAATTATCGCAGAGATTAATGGTAGTCAGGTGTATCACGACGCTACTGGTGTTTTGATACAGCTTTTCAATCCACGCCTTGATATAGATGAAGATGCCATGGTAGAAATGGTGGTGCACAGACTGCCAAAGGCCTGTGTCACTGGTGCTACTGCTGCCAATTTAGCCGGTGGTTCCTTTGATATCAGCCAGTTTCCTGTTGAGCTGTCCGTTACTTGCTTTAGCAAAACCACACTTCACCAATATGATTTCGATATGGATGCCTATACCGCATTTGTGGCTGGTCGAATGATGAACGAGGATTTATCACTTATGGAAAATCCAAAGCTGATGCAGATTTTCTACACCTCCACCAGCACATCAATAAACAGCTTTCTTTTGGAATTTAATCACTTCCCAATTGCAAAGTTTGGCCTGAAGGCTGGTAGAAGTATCCAAAAGCTTAATCCAGCCCATGTATATGGCAAGCAGGTCTATTCAAACGGTTTCGTGGTAATTGTCTTTGACAGCAAGGATCTGCATTATTACCTGGACAACAATTTAGGCTGGCAGCCTATAGGAATGGAGATGGTGGTTACTGAAACGGAAAGCAACCACATTATAAAAACCATAGATGGCAAGCCTGCCACTGAGGTCTTTGAAAAATACCTAAATGTAAAGCCTAATAAATATTTCGTACAGAATGTATGCGAGTTTCCTTTGATTGTAAGACGCGAGTGCTGTGACATGGCCCGTGTTCCTGCTGGATACCGTGAGGATGGCAGTGTTATATTTACCTCCGATGTAAAAAAAGGGGACCATATCAAGCTATCCTATGCTGATCATGAAAGGCTTGCAGCCTTTACCGCCAAATCAGTGCAGGATTTACAAGACTTTAGCCCCGAGGCTGTTTTTCTTTTTGAATGCGGAAACAGACTTAGATTTTTAAAACAGAATTACTTGTTTGAAATAATGGACTATAGAAGCGTTGCCAAGCAACTTTCTTCCATCACAGGATATGCTGAAGTTTTTGTTACACCTGAAGGATTAGGTGGCGATTTAAACAGCTCACTTGTAGCTGTAGGATTGTCAGAATCCCCTGAAGCTACTGATACCGTTATAACTCACCGTCAGCCAGATGAAGTCTTAAGAGAAGCTATTGATGAAGAAAAGGAGATTCCTTTTGTAGAGCGAATTTTAAACTTCCTGGAAAGTGTTTCCGCGGAGCTAGACAGTCAAAACAAGGAGCTAGGCAAAATCGCATTTACGGACCAGCTCACCAAGGTTTACAACCGTTGGGAGCTAGAGCGAGCCATAGAAGAAAGCCTACTGATGGCCAAAAACGGCCAAAGCTACGGCCTTTTATTCTTTGACATAGATCACTTTAAGCACGTAAACGACACATACGGACATGATGTAGGTGATATGACATTGCTTGCCGTAGTTTCTCTGGTAAAAGAAAACCTAAAAAACGGCCATGTATTTGGCCGCTGGGGTGGCGAAGAATTCCTATATCTTATCCCAGATGTAGACCAGCCTACCCTCCTGGAATTTGCAGAAAAGATACGAAAACAAATAGACGAAGCCTGCCTTGTTACAGTCCAGCACATAACAATAAGTATCGGCTCCACCCTGGCTCACCCCGACGACACCCTAGAATCCTTCATCAAACGCGCCGACGAAGCCGTCTACGAAGCCAAGGAAACCGGCCGCAACAAAGTAATCTTCCATCCTTAACGGCTGCCGAAGATTTCGATGTTGAGGTTCAGCTTTCCTTTTTTGGAGAGGCCGCCTTCGGAGAGGATGTTGAACTTTCCGAAGCCGCGGACGGATACGCTGTCGCCTTCCGAAAGGATTTTGTCGTTGTTTTCTACTATGTGGCCGTTTACGGATACCTTCTTTTCTGTGAAATATGGAATGGTGTCCTTGCGGCTAAGGTTGTAGACACGGGCGATGATAGCATCAGCTCTTGGAGATGCTACCTGGATGGTGGCTTCTTTAAGGGCTGCTTTTTTGTAGGTTTCTGGCAGCTCCGAGAAGGAGCATTTTACTGAATTTCTGCCTACAGAGACGAAGTTCTCAAGGAGATAGTCTGCTGTAGATTCATCAGCGTAGATATAGGCCTCCATGCCATCTACGAAGATATCTCCGAATTTCTTTCTATCAATGCCAAGGGACATTAGGCTGCCTAAGTAATCCCTGTGGGTGTATTCCTTTGCAAACTTTTTAGCTAAAGGCTCTATTTTTATGCATTTGATAGGATACTCTACCTCGTAACCAAAGTCTGCCTCACTTCCAAAGCGAACCATTTTCCTTTCGCAGTTTTCATAGCCTCCAAATACATCGTATTTAATAGGGGCAAAGCTTTTGTCTCTGGCTGCCTGGTATAATATTTCCTGCTGGCTAAGGCTTAAAAAATCGCTGAAAGTATATATGTTATTTTTATATGCTCGATTGGCCAACTCTATTAATCTTTTATATAAAAGTTGTTCTTCATCATTCATGATAAAATCCCTTTCTGTGAGTTTTAATTATACAAAAAATAAGGTAAAATAGCACCTAGCAAGTACTTAAAGGTAAGGTTTTATGAACAAAATAAAAACAGACGGAATCATTTTTGATATGGATGGCACCATCTGGGACAACACCCCAGTGTTTGCCCCTAGTTGGGAAAGAGCATGTGCTGACATGGGCTATGATGTGAAGTTTACACCTGACACCCTAAAGGGCCTATTTGGAAAGACCATGACAGACATTGCAGATGCCTGCATACCAGATGATAATCCTGAAAAAAGATACGAAACACTTAGGCTATGTGAAGAATATGAAATGAGTGATTTAGAGTCTAGCTCTGTTGATACTACTTATCCTGGCCTAAAGGAGACTCTTGAAAAGCTTAGTAAAATAACAAAGCTTTATATTGTTAGTAACTGCCAGTCAGGCTATATCGAAACTTTCTTAGAAAGAAGTGGCCTAGGTTACCTTTTTACAGATTTTATCTGCTACGGCGATAACGGCCTTGGGAAGGCTGACAATATCAAGGGACTGGTAGAAAAAAATAATATTACAAGCCCTGTATATGTTGGGGACATTCAGGGTGACAAGGATGCCTGCGATCAGGCAGGAGTTGGATTTATCTGGGCAGCCTATGGATACGGTAAAACCATAGACAGCTGTCTTGCTAGAATTAATGACATTACAGAATTAGGGGGAATTATTGATGGCATTTAATATTGCAAAGATTTTCGAGGATGTTGCTCCTCTCAGCAAAATCTCTTCTAAAAAAGAATACGAGCAGAAGATGAACATGTTTTTATCTGATAGATATGAGCTGCTTGGGAATTTGGTGACAGCATCAGATGTTGCTGCTGCTTCAAAGGAATTTTGCCAGGGAGTTACTGATGAGTTTAAAAAGTTTGGCAAGGTTCGCATGGGAGATTTAATGAACCTTAACTACTTTTTAATATACTATATCTTCCCTGCTATTTTGAAAAATGAAGGGGACAATGGCACTGGCATTTGCGACACCCTCAGAGATACTTGGAATAGCCACTTTAATAGCAAAATAAACTATACAGATTATGATACATTGATGGAGGGATTCCAGACCAAGATTTTTGGAATTCCAATCGGAAAGAACTAAAGATGAAAAAGATTTTAATGATTGGTACCGGCGGTACCATTGCTTCAAAACAAACGGAGGCAGGTCTTACACCTGGCCTTACTGCAGAGGATATTCTTTCATATATCCCCGCTGTTGAAAAGGTGTGTCAGGTTGAAGCCCTGCAGGTTATGAACATCGACAGCACAAATATGACTCCTTCCCATTGGAAGGATATCGTAAAAGCCATAGAGGATAATTACGATAGTTACGACGGCTTTGTTGTATGCCATGGTACTGATACTTTGGCTTACACAGCAGCTGCATTAAGCTACATGATTCAAAACTCAGCAAAGCCAATAGTTGTTACTGGCTCACAAAAACCTATCAGTCGTGATGTTACTGATGCCAAAACTAACCTTTTGGATTCCTTTATCTATGCCAGTGATGATGCTTCTCAAAATGTCAGCATCGTATTTGACGGCAAGGTAATCTGCGGTACACGTGCTAAAAAGGAACGTGCTAAAAGCTATAATGCTTTTGCCAGCATCAACTTCCCTTATTTAGCTGTTATCCAAGATGGTGTTATTCTTAGATACATTCCTGAAGAAAAGGTAGAGGGACCTGTGTCATTTTTCTACGAAATGAGCGACAAGGTCACACTACTTAAGCTTTATCCTGGTATGGATGTTGCTGTTTTAAGCTTTTTGTTCGAGCGTTATGACATTATCGTCATTGAAAGCTTTGGCGTAGGCGGTATGCCAGAGACGCTTATGGAGGCCTTTTATAAGGAAATGGACAAATGGTCTGGCACAGATAAGCTGGCTGTAATGACTACTCAGGTTGCTAACGAAGGCAGCAACATGACTGTTTACGAGGTTGGCCGTCAGATAAAGCACGACTTCCATATGATAGAGTCCTACGATATGACTCTTGAGGCTACCATCACAAAGCTTATGTGGATTAAAGGAATGAACTTAAGCGGTGATGAGCTTAGGGATGCCTTTTATAGAGAAGTTAATCGGGATATGTTGTTTAGAAAATGTAAATAGATTGGGAGATTTATGAAAACTGTAGCTCTTTATGATTCTGATTCTTTTGCAAAGGATTTTATGGGAAAGGTTATTTCCTGTGAGGAAGTGTTGTGCAATGGTAAGTGTGCATACAAAATAGTGTTGAACAACACTTTGTTTTTTCCAGAGCAAGGGGGCCAAACCAGCGATATAGGACTTCTAGATGGCCATCAGGTTTTTGATGTTCAAATAGAAAACGACATCATTTATCACTACTGCAACCACGGCTTTTTAAGTGGTGAAGAGGTTCATGGTGTTATTGATTGGCCTCACCGTTTTAACAATATGCAGCAACATACTGGTGAGCACATTTTTACCGGACTTGCCCATAATATTTACGGTGCAGAAAACGTAGGCTTTCATCTAAGCGATAACACAGTTACCCTGGATTTGAATATCGAGCTTGATAAAGACCAGATTAGAGGCCTTGAAAGGCAGGCAAATGAAGTTATTGCAAAGGATGTTCCTGTTACAGCCTACTATCCTAAAAAGGAGCTACTTCCTGCTATTTCCTATCGCAGTAAAAAGGAAATCGAAGGGGATGTTAGGCTTGTTGAAATAGAAGGTGTAGACATCTGCGCTTGCTGCGCTCCTCATGTGAAAACCACTGGACAGGTGGGCCTTTTAAAGGTTGTTTCTTTTAACAAATATAAGGGTGGCACCAGAATCTACATTCTCTGCGGTATGAGAGCTCTGGCTGATTACAACAGACGAATGGATATTTTAGAAAAGACCTATCAGTCTCTTAGCTGTAGCGAAGACGAAGTTCCAGATAAAGTATCTAATCTCATAGAGGATAATAAGCACCTGAAATATCGTATAAGCGAAATTAAATCAGACATTCTAATGAATCAAATAGAAAAATATCCTAGTGAGCTTGTGGATGTGACCATCTTTACCGAGGATTTGGATGCCAAGACCATGCGAGACGGAGTGAACTATCTAGTTGCTCATCATCAGGGCTTATGCGCTATCTTTTCTGGCAATGATGAAGATGGCTACGATTTCGTAATAGGAAGTGCCAATAGAGATTGTTCTGCAATTGCAGCTGGCCTTAGAGAGCTGCTTGGGGCCAAGGGTGGCGGTAGTAAGCAAATGGCACAGGGCAATATACAGGCCACTAGAAGTGCTATTGAAAATACATTATAAAGATAAAAGGAGTTTAAGTAATGGAAAAATATAGCTTTACACCAAAGGGAGTTTGCGCAAGACAAATTGAATTTGAAATGGAAGACGGCAAACTTCATAACGTGAAATTTACTGGAGGCTGCGACGGCAATACAAAGGCTATCAGCAAGCTTTTAGAGGGCGCAGATGCTGCTCATACTGTTGAAATCCTCAAGGGAAATCTTTGTGGATTCAAGGGAACCAGCTGTGCAGACCAGCTGGCTCGTGGAATTGAATCCGTTCTTCAATAATTAATGTCTTTTATATGCTGGCATTAACTGAAGCTTGTGAAGGTTTGCTACGTGCTTTCTATCGATAGAAGCCTTTACATCTTCAGGGATGTCAGCATTTTTATCTGAAATATATGCATCAAGCTGTGCGTATGTAAATCCAAGCTTATCCTCATCTGTCATACCTGAAAGTCCATCTGAAGGAGCCTTATGTACCAGCATTTCTGGAAGTCCTAAGTACTCTCCTATCTGAAGAACCTCTGTAACAGTAAAATCCTGAAGTAATGAAACATCACCTGCTGCATCACCATACTTTGTAGAATAACCTACGTAATCCTCTGAAGCATTGCATGTGTTTACTACAAATGATGTAACTCCCTGGCCCTGAGCTGCTGCATATAGAGTTGCCATTCGAAGACGTGGAGCTAAATTAATACGTAAATCCGAAGTAACATCAAAAAGATTTGCCTTCTCAAAAGTAGCAATAGCTGCATCAAAATAATCTGTAATTGGCACAATTTCGTAAGGAATACCAAGATGCTCTGCTAAAAGCTTTGCATCATCTAAATCATCCATCTTTTTATTTGGCATAATGATGCCGCGAACTCTGTCTGCTCCAAGAGCCTCCTTGAGAATTGCTGCTGTAACTGATGAATCCTTTCCACCAGAAATACCAATAATTGCACGGCTGTTTTCACCAAATTTGTTGAACCACTCTCTTGTGTATTCAATCAACTGTTTTGTCTGTTTTTCTACATTAAACTCTCTCATAAATTGCTCCTATTTTAATCTATATACTTCAGAAAGCTTACGTCCCACAATAGATTTTGCTTTCATTCCTACCGGTTCAATTCTGTCAGCCACCATTAATCTGAAGTTTGCCTTGTAGACGCTGTGTCCTAACAGCAGTTCATGGATAGCTTGAAGATCTGGCAATGTAAATTTCTCTTGTGCCATTGAAAAAGTCAAATCAGAGTATTCTATCTCTCGGCGAAGCTTTAACATGGCTTCAATTATAACCTCCACATGGTCAAAAGCCAGCTTTGATTTGCTCTTTAATGATGGTATCAAATTGCCATATTTCACATTTCCATTTTTAAAGCCCTTGGTGGAAAGCTGATATGTAATCTCCACTCCCAAATCAAAGTTAAAAATGTGCAGCATGTTTTCAGTAAATTCAATGTCAAACCACACTGTTTCAAGGGCTTCATCAAGGCAGCGTATGGTCGGAAGGTTTGGGCTAAGGGCCATATAGGCTACACTGATAGTTCTCTGACTTGGGTCACGTTCGGGTCTGGAAAAAGTATAAACCTGTTCTAAATAAACATCCGAAAGCCCTGTTGTATTTCTAAGAGTATTTGCTGCCGACTCGTAGCAGGTTTCTTCTGGGCCAATTGCCGCGCCTGGTAATGCCCAGCAATTGTTATAGGGCTCTGATTTTCTTTTTATGAGTAATAGCTTTAGGCCTGAATAATCCTTTTTAGGCCCTAACACCATTAAATCCACTGTGACCATTTATGCCTCCTAGTCTGTTATAGGGCAGGTACTAGATGCTGTTCAATAGCAACAAAGCCTGCATCATTTGGATGTCCTGCAAGGAATGAGCCAATAACATATTCTGTTCCATCCAAGGCAGTGTAATGGTCACCCTCCTGAAGCATGTATTCCTCTACGCCCTGAATGTCTGCAAGACTAACATATGTACAGCCTGTTGCTGCTGCAACTGCCTTTTTAGTAGAGATAATACCACTGTACTTCCAGAAATTATCAAGCATGACAATTCTTGCATTAGGATTGAAGGTACGGATGTATTTAATCATATCTGTTAAATCTTCCTCGAAATGAGCCTCATGACCCTTTACATTCTCGCCTAACTGAATAACGATGGTATCGTACTGATAATTTGTAATGAAATCATCAAGAACTGTTAAATCTTTGTTTCTAGTGCTAGATTTTTCCCAATCACGAACGGAAACTACATCAAAAGAACTATAGCCCTTTGCCGCAACTGTAAGATGCACGTAATCACTCAGTAAGTTAGTAGCACCACAGCCATAGCCGCCGCCCCACCAGTCCTTTGTAGGTGGATAAAATGTAATGGAGTTACCCATAAACAGAATTTCTTTTGATGCTGTAGGAATAGTCTTGTCTCCTGTAGGAAGTGGAATATCAATATACTCCTCTGAGGCATCTGTAAAAGCCATATATCCGTAATCACCATTTATTTTTATCTTGTAATAATCTGACTGATTACATTTTGCCACGATAGACACACGCTGGTCGATAGAAAGAGTACCTATCACCTCTGCTGCATCGTATGGCTCTTGTCTAACGATTGCTTTTGGCTTGGCATAATAGGTAGCCTCAAAATCAGTGAAGGTATATTCTTCTTCATCCTGGCCTTCATCTTCCATCTCGGCTTCCTTTAAAGCCTTCTCTTCTGCTTCCTTTTGGGCCTCGATTCTAGCCTCTTCAGCTAAGCGTTCCTTTTCCTGCTTGTTTTGGTATACCACCAAACTACCAAACGCAAAAATCAAAATTACAAGTGAAATCCAAAGTACAATTACTAATTTTTTTCTCAAAACAAACTCCTATCTTTCCTTTTTCATTAACCCATTACTCACTTAATATATTTAAAACGCGCTGTGCGCATTTATATCCCTCGTAGTCGTAGCGCTCTACTGCTTCTACCACAATAACATCTGCATCCTTAACATCAGAGTGAATCTGGTTCATATAATCCCTGTGTGCAAAGGTACATTTAGTAAAATCCTTTGCTAAATATGGCATCATATTTACCCTGAAGCTATCACCTATAAGACAAAGCTTTTTATCTATTTGTCCACCAGAAGTAGTCCTGCAGACCATCTTTTCCACATCTAAACCGTTGACTGGGATTTCCGGTTTATAATCCACTGTCATTTCCGTATCATTGTGGACAACCATATCCTCAGGAATGCCCATGTAATAATAGAGCTCGTATTTCTCTGCATCCTGCTCGCCTACGATGTAGTTCATTGGATCTAGGTGTTCTACGCCCATAGCATCGTACAAAGCATTTACCCCAAACAATCCGCCTAGATGGTTCCAGTGACTGTCATATTTGTAGTATACCTGATATCTTTGGGATGCAATGAATTCATCCCCCAGAGGATATATGAAATTCACATCTGAATTGTTCTGCACGTAGTTATACATTTGCTGAAGTCTGCGCCATTCATTTACGACTTCCACTGTAGGCATGTATTGAGAGTAAACTACTGATTTATTTGGTGCTACATAAAAATATAGCTCTTTCCCCTTTGCATCGCAAACAGCCTTTAGCTTTTTCAACACATTCAGGTACTCTGCCATTTCATCCTGGGATAAAATATTGGTGCCCTGATAACCTTCAAATTCATTTTCCCCATATAAGAATAGCCAGCCCTCTCTTCCAAGGATGACGTCTCTATACACATCAAGTGGAAAATAATTGTCATCAGCTGGAGCTACTTCACTAACCTCTTCTCCTGGGACTATAGGCTTGTTTGTAACAGCCTGATCTATAACAGGATGGACTTCAGGTTTATATAGCCTTGAGCCAATAGCCGTCTCGATTATCTGATATTTTCCTTCTATGGCCTGATTTAAACCTGTATACCAGGAAATCAGCGTGTATCTAAATGGTATTCTGTCGTCTACAAAGTTTGACACACTGGCACCTGTATCTAAAAGACCAGGCCAGTCAATCTGTGCCATCTGGCGATTTTCCGTTTCTACCCTTGATAGTTTATCGTAGGTGCCAGGGCTAATCAGCCTCAAGCCTCCTCCTAAAACCCATGGCAGCACTAGCAGGCCTAGGAAAACACATATGAAAATTTTGTTTTTAATATTTGTCATAGCTTACCCCTAGAACTGATAGTAAATAAATGGATTGTAGGTTCCATTAACTAATAAAAACAAACTGATTACAAGTAATAACAAGCATACAAATGCATTTCCCTTTACCGCCTTTACACTCATGTGAGCCTGTGTAAAGCCTGCAAAAAGCACTGCACACACTAGCGCTATTAGTGTCATGCCTGACATATAGCTAAGTAGGTTTAAAATCCTGATTCCGCCTGTAAACATTCTAGAGATAAATGTAAGGGCGTCCATAATATTTTCAGCTCTAAATACTACCCAAAGAAGATTTACTATAAAAAATGTCAGGATTCTATTTAAAAACTTAACTGGATTTTTGGCCAGTATCTTACCAAACCATACTCGCTCAAATATTAGTAAGACGCCGTACACAAGGCCCCAAACTAAAAATGTCAGGTTGGCTCCATGCCAGATACCTGTCAGTATAAATACAATGAAAATGTTTACACAGGTTCTAGTAAGAGAGCACCTGCTGCCGCCCAGCGGAATGTAGACATAGTCCCTAAACCATGTGGACAAGGAAATGTGCCAGCGCCTCCAGAAATCCTGAATGGACTCTGCTCTGTATGGATGATTAAAGTTTTCCTTGAAGTCAAAGCCAAACATTTTTCCAAGACCAATGGCCATATCTGAATAACCACTAAAATCGTAATATATCTGAAAGGTATAGCAAAGGCTTCCAAGCCACGCCACTGTGGCATCCATGGTGGCCAAATCTGCCTTCCAAACTCTATCAGACACCAGCGCTAACGTATTTGCGATAATGACTTTTTTACCTAAACCAAAACAAAAACGTTTTATTCCATCGGCAAACTCTGAGGAACCAACACTTCTGTCTGTTAGCTGATCTGCAATATCCTTGTAGTGAACGATAGGACCTGCAATAAGCTGTGGAAAGCAGGAAATATAAAGGGCAAAGTAAAACAGATTTCCCTGAATATCCACCTGCCCCTTGTACACATCTATTACGTATGAAAGGGCCTGAAAGGTGAAAAATGAAATACCTACAGGAAGGACAATCTCTGGAATGCCAAGTGCACCAGTCCCGACTCCTGTTAGGGCGCCTTTTACATCGCCGCCTAAAAATATATTTTCAATTATAGCTATAAATAGGTTGAAATATTTAAAGAAAAACAGTAAAGAAAGGTCGCCTACTATAGCCAGAATCAATCCTAATTTTCTGACCCTATCACCATGGCGTCCCTTAGCGCATAGAAAGCCTGCCCCCCAGTTAATCAGAATAACCAAGGATATTAAAAGAAGGTATTTTACTCCGCCAAATGCGTAAAACAGTAGGCTAAAGCCAAGTAGTATATAGTTTGATATGATTATTTTTTTGTCAGTTCCTCTACCTATATATCTTGGAATTCCATAGTATGCCAAAAGACATATAGGCAGAAAAATCGTACAAAAAATCAGTGAGCTGAAAACCAATTTATTCTCCCTTTCCTTGAAGCATCAGCTTTGAAAATGGCTTGTTTTTATTAAACCAAGTGATGGTAACATCGCAAAGGAATGCCCCAACAAAAGTAATCAAAGTACAAAGCGCTGCCTTTACTAAAAAGCTTAAATCAGGAAGCAGTGATTGCACTAATCTGATGCTATAGAACTGATTTAAGTAAACAAGCAAGCTCATTTTTCCAAACCATCCAAATATCGGCTTGTCAAAAAGCTGGTGCAGTGGATTAATATCCGAGAAAGTAAGTATTACACCAATCCACATAATAAAAATTACAGGGAAGCTATAATTTACATCCATCTTTGTACATGCATATGTAAATACAATCACATAGCAAGCCACCTCTATAATTCCAAGAATAATCTTGCCTGCCTTAGTGAAATTATATTTATTAATCTGTCTGGTCAGGCTGTAGCTGCTGCATCCTAACGCCATCTCAGAAAGGCCTCTAAGGAAGCACTTGTAAAACATTCCAGTCCAGCCATCTATTCCTGCAATACTGTCGTACTCATGTGCCATATAGCCTAAGATAAATAGTGCCAATAATGGGCAGATAATCTTTACAAACACATCATAGTGCTTTCTAAGAAGTGGATAGAAAATAAATGTCACCATAAACCACACGTCAAGATACCATGTGAGCTTATTTACCCATGTGCTATCAAATCCAAATACCTGTAAAAAGAATATGGATGCCCAGGAATCAATGACATAGTGATATCTATCTAACGCTGTCTTCTCTAGGAAATACGCATTTACGATAATTGTCAAAATGATGGCAAAAAGATGGTATGGAAATACACTCCAAAATTTCTTTTTCATCATAAGTGCAGTTTCTGAGCCAATTAAATCTGTAGGCTGCTCTCTTTTAGCAAAAGCACTTGCCGCCAAAAGGTATCCCGAAACGATAAAGAAAAACTCTACGCCGATGTACCCTCTGGCAAAGAAGTTTAATCCTGTATGCCCCAACTGATAATAATGCCCTGACTCTATAAATCTTTTATGGATATGAAAGAATAGAATCCCCAAAGCAAAAATAAAACGTAAAAACTCCACTCGTCCATTTTTTGCTTTTTTACTCATATTTTAGAACTCTCCTTCGTGGATATCGTCGTCATCCACATCATTTACCATGTTTTCTCTAGTGTAAACACGCTTTGCCTCACGCTGCTGCTCTACCTGCACGGAAATCATTTCCTTTACATTAGCTGCGTGCTTTACATTTCTAATTTCAAAGGTTCCAAGGCTCTTATCTGAAGAGCTTACAAAAATAGAACCTACTCCAAAAATTCTCTGGCCTAAGCTTCTTTTAAGCTGTAGATCCAAAACTCTGTATAATCTAACTTCGTTCTGCTCCAGGTTGAAAAAACCTGTGTCCACGAAAAGTCTGTCCTCGCTCATACTGTACTTAGTAAAGCTAATTGGAAGACCAAAGTATCTTTTTCTGTCTTGCCATAAAATGTCAGCCATAACATAATCCTCCTCAAATGTTTTATTCTATAATTATAACCAATATAAACCTTTATCACAAACGGGTTGGCAAATAAGCCAACCCGTCATGAACAAATACCTAATAATAATTCTTTCTACAGACTTTTTTTAATGTGCTTCTTATATTATTTATCTCAGAATCAGATATAAGCTTTTTATCTATATAACAAAATGGAACTCTGAAAGGCTTTATTGATAAAAAAAACATTTCTTCCGTCTCTAACGTGCCCACTCCTGTTATACAAACTTTACCACTAATATTCCTGTCTCTTCGAGATGTCAAATATATTTCTCCGTCATCACCTATAATCTTTATATAATCACTTTTAGTTTCAATAATAAGCGACGCACCCTCCTTAATTTTTGTATGCGTATATATTCTGCTAATATTTAAATGGTACTTTTTCCATTTAAATAATACTATTGTTTGAAAACAAACAGCAATCAACACTATTCCCCATAGAATCATTATGCAAAGATTTTCTGAAGTAAAAACATATGATAAACTCAAAATTAACATCAAAAACCACGAAATAATACAAAGCATAATATCTTTTCTAAGAGCTCTTTTTCCAAATAAACTAAAAAATATACTTTGCATTTCGATATCTTTCACTTTATTATACCAGTATTCATATTTGCACATTTTGTTTGTCCTCTTAATAACTATTTTTTATGTAAACAAAATATAGCAAACATATTTTCGATTATCAACAGTTTTTCAAAAATATGTTCTGTTGTTTCATCATTGAATTATCATAGTTTAATAGTAAAATCTGTTTTAGATATATGAAGCAACTCCAAGGAGGTATCCATATGAAAATTGCAATGGCAAATGATCATGCTGGAACACAGATGAAAAATGAAATTAAAGATTATCTTGAAAGTAATGGATATGAAGTAGTAGATTTTGGAACATACGATGACAACAGCTGCGATTTATCTGACTATGTTTATCCTGCTGCACTGGCTGTAGCTAAGGGTGAATGCGATCGAGGTATTTTTTGCGATGGCGTAGGCTATGGCAGTGCATTAATCGCTAACAAAATCAATGGTTGCTATGCTGCTGTATGCCAGGATCCACTTTGTGCAACCCTTGCCAGACAGCATACAGATTCTAATATCCTTTGCCTTGGTGCCAAAATCATTGGTGGTCTAATGGCCATGGAAGTTGTAAAAACCTGGCTTACCACAGAACCTCTCATGGAGGATAAGTACCGCCGCAGAGTACAAAAGGTTTGTGAGATTAATGATAAGCACTGCGTGCCAGTTAAATAGAATCAAATTAAAAACCACCGACCCAAGGGCCGGTGGTTTCTTCTATACGTTAGCATTTACTGGTACTTTTCTAAAAGTAAGCCAGTTGATAAGCATTCCTATACCTATGAAGACAACAATTATTAACCATACAAATAACTGATTGTATACAGAGTTAATAATCTTTTCTACAAATGCAGCTATTGCATCATGGGCTGGCTGAACCATAGCAAATAGCTTTGGCAGACCAATCATTAATACAAACACAACTATGTAATAAATCCAGTATGCAGTCTTGCCATATCGACATACAGCATTTCCGCCGATACCTTCTATGTACATAAAAATTCCAAATACTATAGCTGCTACCTTTGTAACTATTGAGATATCTCTGTTCTCCCAGCAGATACCAATAACAATGGCTACTATTACTACTTCTAGCAAATCATATAGTCTTTCGTTTAAGAATAAGCTTCTTCTGGTTACTCCAAAGGAAAGCCCTCTAGGCACCTCATCTGATAAAAACATTAGCTTAATAAACATATTTAAGAATACATAGCCAGTAGTTCCCATTATAGTGGCAAGTGGTCTTGCACCTATTTCATCATCTCCTTCACCTATTATGAGGTTTAGGACAAACGCAAAAATCATAAGTCCAAACACAACAGATGCAGTTGAAATTATATTTACCTTTTTCAGCGTTAACACGCCTTTAAAATCTCTAAACATATTCCCTCCCGTACTAGTGAACCATAGAAGTTTTGTTTAATCTATAAATGTACACCTCTAACAATAGATAAATGATAAGAGCCGCTCCAGTAATTGTGATTGCACTTAGCCCAGCAAACCAATCAAGGGATATTACAGCGCCAGAAGCGCTCAATCCGCCAGCCAATCCACCTAACATAGCAGCAATAAATACAAACACAAACATGACTACTCTACCTAATTTTTGAAGCTTATGAGCAACAACTGTTGCAAGAGCCCCAAATGGGAATCCTATGGCAAAGACTATACTGTTAAACCCAATCATGGCGCTTTGGTTGGTAATAATGGCTGCTATGGTCACAAATAGCCATGCTCCTCCCAAAACTACTATGGTCTGAATAATATCTCCTATGAAAATATCCTTTCTTCTGGCTCCCATGGATAATACAACACTGTCTGTCCAGCTTACTGAATATAAACTATAGGCTACATTCATAATTAAGGCCATAAATATAGGTCCTGTAATAAGCCAGTTTAATGCCACTTCCATTTGATCTGGCTCACCAATATTTACTACAAACATCTCTGCCACAAGAAACAGGCCTACACCAATTACCACGCCTAAATACTTTACTGCTCTAACCATAAAATAACGAGCAGATCTCATTCCTAAGCTATTCATTTAGGCCTCCTTTCTATCCTCTACACACATTGCATAGAAAAGATTCTGTAATGAAACTGGCTCTACCTGAACTGAATCTCCAAAGCTATCCACTGGTCTATCTGCAAGAACAGTAACCACCTTGTTGCGGCCAAGTGACTCTGGGTGATATTTCTTATAGCCTGCTGTAGCTTCGTCTACTGCATCTACATCTCCGCTTAGTCTGTATGCTCTAGCAAGCAAATCCTCTGTGTTTTCCTCTAATGTAATCTGACCGTTATCAATCATGATAACCTTCTCAAACAATGAAGCAGCCTCCTCAATAATGTGAGTACTGATTACAAATGTACGTCCTGTTGCTGCATATTCTTCAATAACAAGCTTGTAAAACTGCTCTCTTGCAACTACATCAAGTCCTGCAACTGGCTCATCTAGAATAGTGATGTCAGCCATACTAGCCATTGCGATAATGATGGTCACTGCTGAAAGCATACCCTTTGAAAGCTTGTTGATTTTCTTTTTAGGGTTGATATTGAAAAGCTTTACTAGCTCATTTGCATATTCTGCATCCCAATTCTTGTAGAATGCCTTTGCTGTAGCAAAATAATCCTTTACTCTAAGTGTATTAGGACCAAATACTGTCATAGGTGAAATCTCTCTAGAATAGCAGATATGAGAAAGAGCCTCCTCGTTTTCCCATACTGGCTGTCCATCTAAAGTGATAGTGCCCTCTGTAGCTGGATTCTGGGCTGTAAGGATAGAAAGAAGTGTTGTCTTGCCAGCACCGTTTCTACCAATAAGTCCATAAATCTTGCCTGTTTCGATGTCTACATTTACGTTTTTAAGAACTGTTTCTTTACCGTATTTCTTTACAATATTCTTTCCTGATAATGTTGCCATATATCCTCCTCTTCCCTTCATTCGTGGGTTACCAATTACTTGTTAGAAGCAATCATGTTTATAAGTTCCTCTTTGCTAATTCCTATTAGCTTAGCTTCGGTAATGATTTTTTCTACGTAGGTTTCATAGAAGCTTTCTTTTCTGGCATCCATGATACGTTCCTTTGCACCAGCCTGTACAAACATACCAATACCTCTTTTCTTATAAAGTATATTTTTATCAACCAACATGTTTATTCCCTTAGCCGCTGTGGCTGGGTTAATCTTGTAAAACTTCGAGAGCTCTGTAGTGCTAGGTACCTGCTCTTCCTCCTTAAGTATGTCCCTTAGTATTTCGTCCTCTATCATTTCACTTATCTGTAAATAAATTGATTTGTCCTCACCAAGGTTTTCTAACACATGCCCACCTCCTTTACTTCATCGGTTAATTACTTGTGTAATTAACCATAACACTAATTAAATTATCTGTCAACTCTATTTTACAAATATATTTTCTTTGCAAAATCTAAATCCTCGCCCTTTTCTTGAGCAATTAATAGTGGCCGGCTGCCTTTTATTTCTAAAAGATAGTCAATTACTCTTTTCTTCATTACCTCATCCATTCCTTCGAATGGAGAATCCAAGACTATAAAGTCCGCAGGTAAAAATAGAGCTTTCGTAAGTTCTACAATGCGGCGCTCTACTTGAGTTAAATCCGCTACAGGAATTGTCTGTCTTTCTGGTTCAAGAAATCGTGATAATTCTTCGATAGCTCTCCCCTTACTTGCCCATCTATGAGCTTTCTTCACATTCCAGATAGCATCCTTTTTTAAGTTCAGCTGGCTAGCCTGTGGCACGTATGCACTTTGCAATGTGGGGTATTTATAATCTCCCATTCTGCAAACCTTGCCTTCGTCAGGTTTTTCCAACCCAAGGAATATCTTCAAAGCTGTTGTTTTACCTGAGCCCTTAGGTCCGATAAATGCATAGCATTTTCCATCTTCTATCTCCACATTAAGATTATCTAGAACCTTTATGCCGTCATATGATTTACTTATGTTTTCAAGAATTATTGTCATTTGATACCCCACATATACATTTTCTTTGAATCAATCTCCATTATAGATATTTGTGTTTAGTGGATAAATAGGGAATTAGCCGAGGAACTTAGTTTATTGCTAAGTTCCTTGGTTAATTCCCTATTTATTTCCTTCCTTCAATCTGCTATATACATCTCTGGCTTTGATTGCATCTTCGGGGCGAATGATGTTTTCATTTTCGCCACTATAAATGAGCTTATAATACAAATCAAATGTGTCACTGATGTCTGTAGCAAGCTCCTCTGGGGCGAGCTTCAGATAATCGGATAGAAAGCCTCTGTCATCAAAATTACTTTTGGACTGCTTTATTAGCTCTCGTTTAATGTTTTCCACATCGATTTTGATCTTATCCTCGTTTGATGCACGTTTATATTTAATTACCTTTATGAGCAATGTTATTAATAAAGCCAGTCCTATTAATACTAGAACTGTAAGAATTACTGCTACTATTGTCACCACAACAAATAGCCTGTTTAGTTCTTTTTTGTCATAGGACAGGGTTTCATCAATTTCAGGCGATACAACAGGCGCAATCACTTCCTCTTCTTCTGGCGCTTCTATACCTGTTCTTTCCCAACTGATTTCTTCATTTGACAAGTATCCACTGGTAGGCTCAAATGGTACCCAGCCTATTCCATTAAGATATGCCTCTGGCCATACATGGGCATTATTTGCTGGCACTAAATATTCTTCCTCTTTATCAAATGGATAGGTGTATCGATAGCCAGATACTGCTCTAGCAGGAATTCCTTCTGCTCTAAGTAGCATTACCATTGAAGATGTGAAATGGACGCAGTAGCCCCGTTTAGTTTCAAATAAAAATCTATTTGCAATGTCTGCCATGCCTTTAGCTGATGCCATGGTGGAGCCTTCATCGTAGCCTCCCACAGTGTCAGTACTGTACGGGAACTGTCTAAGATAGCTTTCTATCAGCTTGCACTTTTCATAATCACTATTAGCAGAAGATACGATTTCATCAGCAAGCCCTTTCATTTCATCTGTTAATCCTGCTGCATCTTTATCTTCGGCTGATACCTCTTCAGTAGCTAGCAGCCCTTCGTACTCCTCCTCAGATAATACCGTCATCAGATCAGTTCTATAAACTGCATTCATGTACTGAACAGCTTCTTCGTATGACATCACATGGCTATTCTCCACAGGCTTTTTATACAGCTCTTTTAAATATGGGCTGCCATAATCTATATCCATATATGTGGTTTTCAGGCTGTAGCCTTTCTTATGTTTTCCATCCTTTTGTCCAGATAATCTAATGGTAGCTGCAGGGATGATTTCATCCTCAGTGTTTAAATACACATACTCTACATTTACCTTTGAAATCTGGGAAAAGACTGCTGCCTCAGTTCTATCTATCTGATGGTCATATAAAAACTGTAGGAAATCTATGAGTTTTTTCTTATCTACCTGCTCTACTCCCTGAAGATATAGAACTCTTTTCTTCTTCATTTTCTTTCCAGTAGATTCATCAGTAAATACGTAGTAAGGAGCCTCAGCTGTAGAAAGTGAAAGCTGGGTCTTTTTCGATTTTTTTAGCTTGCCTCCGTTGCTATTTAAATCTCCATAGCCTGTTGTGTAACCATCCTTATCGTAAAAATCAGAAAGATAGTAGGCGGCATTTTCAGTAGCATTTGAAAGCTTGCCCATCATAGTTTTAACAGGGGTCCAATCTATTGGAGTGTCCTTCATTGGCATAACAAAAATCAAAACTGCCAGTAAAATGAAAAAGTGTAATGGAAATTTTTCCTTTACTGCAGCTAAGGTCATCGCAACAAGGCAAGCAAGTAGGAGCTTATTTAATGTGGCAGCTGTTCCAAAGCTTTGATAAATCCACCACATGTATAAAACAGTGGCATCAAGGGCAAAAATACCAAATACAAAAAGTTCATCCTTATATGAAAAATAACATAAGAAAATCCTTAGGACTGTAGACACCACCATAGCCACTATTAAATAAAACCATTCCTCTTTTGACTTAAATAAAAATACAAGTGGGATGATAGGAATAACTGAGATAATGGACATGGCCCATCCAGTTATAAATATTGTAAACAGAAACTCTATTATCGCATATACGATGAAAAATAAAGCAGTAGACAGCACAAAAGACTCTGGCCTCATATCAAAGTCAGGTCTGATTAATAAAAAGATTTCTGTGCCGATAGTAACAGCTATAAATGCAAAAATGAGCATTCTAAGCTCACTAACAAACAGTGCAGAATCCTTCGTTCTCTTTTGGATTTTCTCTAACAATAATCCAAGTATTTTTTTCATATGCATCATTCCCCTGATATCTCACCTGCTGCTTTAAATCCTCCAATACCTTAGGTGAGTTGTAAAAGATTCCATCTGCAATAATGCTATAAAACTCTGTAAATGACTTTCTGGAGTTTACTGTATATTCAGCCACCTTTCCTGATGGATAAATAAACCTTACTGGTACCTGCTGCATGCCAAACTCCCAGGCTGCAGACACGATAAATTCTAAAAAGAAATCTCTTCGTTTCAGGCCATCCAAGGTATATTTAGCCTCTTCTTTCTCATCAGGCAAAAGCAGTATTGTAACAGTCTGCTTTTCCATTTTGTCAGGTATTCTAACCATTAAATCTCCTACTCTGGCAGACACCTTCCAGTTAATACTTTTGATGCTGTCTCCCTTTTCGTAAGGTCGCACATCACTGCCTGGAATTTCCTCTAACTGGCTTTCACTTTTTAGGCCAGTGCTGTTTAATAGGTTTTCAATTTCTATAGCCTGCCTTGCCACATCCGTTATCTGAGGCTTCACCACTGCCCTAAATGTATATGGAATCTCGATATCTACAGTATACATTTCAAATGGGTCAGACAGAGATATAGTCTGTATTCCCACATTGTAGGCGCCAGCATAGTTACAGATGATGCCACTGGTTATCTCAAGCTTTTCATGAACTCCAAGGGTGATTTCACGACCTTCTGCCACATCAAACATTTTGCATCTATCGGCAAATGTAAAAATTTTCATTTTGTATATAGGAAAAAGGCCTGCGTTTTCCACCATAAGACGATAGTTATGTGTTTCTCCACGAACCTGCTTATGGACCTCTATCTCCTGATAGACTCGTAAAAAACCGTAGTTTAACACTGTATAAATGATGGAAAGTGGAAGCAAAAATAGCATTCCATAAAGAAGACCGTAAGAAATCGGGCCGCCAAAGAAGCTCGCAAAAACTATACTGGCCACCAAAAGCAGTAAATACACAAAAGCTTTTCTTTTATGAACTGTTAGATTCATGACACTTTAACCTTTGATATAATTTGCTCCATTATTTTTTCTTTAGTGATATGGCTCATTTTAGCCTCAGAGGTTAGCATAATTCTGTGAGATAGAGTAAGTCCTCCAGCTGTAGCAATATCCTCTGGAATGCAGTAATCTCTATCTGCTAAAAATGCTATGGCCTGGGCGCATCTTAATAGAGAAAGTAGAGCTCTTGATGATGCTCCACAGCGAATCTCTGCCGCTTCTCTTGTAGCCTCTACCAAAGAAACTGCATAAGACTGCAGATGCTCATGGATAGTAACCTTTTTTACAGCCTCACGCATTTTTTTAATGTCTTCTGCTGTTAGAACTGGCTTTGTAGTTTCATGGAGATTTCCATCAATAAACCTTTTAGCCATATCCTTTGAAGCATTTGAATCTGGATATCCTACAGAAAGCTTCATCATAAATCTATCAAGCTGTGATTCTGGTATTGGATAAGTGCCTGCCATTTCAACAGGGTTTTGAGTGCCGATAACCATAAAAGGCTCAGGCACAGGAATCTGTTTTCCGTCGATGGTTACGCAGTGCTCCTCCATTACCTCTAGAAGTGCAGACTGAGTCTTTGGCGAAGTTCTGTTTAGCTCATCCACTAAAACAATATTGTTTACCACTGGGCCTGGCACAGTCTGAAAGGTGCCGGTGCTGGAATTGTAAATAGAAAGTCCAGTGATATCTGATGGTGTAGTATCTGGCGTACATTGAATTCGCGCAAAAGATAAAGCTACTGAATCTGCCAGCGCCTTTGCCAGTGAAGTTTTGCCAACTCCTGGCACATCTTCTAGCAATACGTGTCCCTCAGCAAGCAAAGCCGTGATAATATTGTCGATTACATCCCCTTTGCCGACAATACGTTGCTCCATGCTAGCCTTTAACTGCATGACCTTCTCATTCATAATATTTATCCCCCAAATTTGAAAAAAACCATTGTGTAGCAGACAAGCTCTAAGGTTGCTGTAGAAGACGTCAGTCGACGTAAGCAACGCTTAGGCTTGTAGGCGTAACACAATGGTTCTAGTTAAATAGTGGCTTTAAAGCTTCGGCGAGCTTTTCCTTCATAGCCTCTGCCTCTGCTAAATCTTTACCCTTTGTTGTGAAGTATGTCTTAATCTTTGGCTCTGTACCAGATGGACGTACAACAACTGTGCAGCCATTCTCAAGAGCGTAGATAAGAACGTTTGATGATGGAAGTCCTGTCTCAGCTGTGTTCTTGTAATCTGTAACCTTTGTTACAGCAATACCTGCGATATCCTTTGGTGGATTCTCACGAAGTGAGCTCATGATACCAGCCATTGTATCCATACCTGAAAGACCTGGGAACTCGAAAGAGTCTACCTTGTTAAGGTAACGGCCATACTCAGCATAAATCTCCTCAAGACGCTGCTTAAGTGAGCTGCCGATGCTACGATAGTAAGCAGCCATTTCACAGATAAGCATTGAGCCAATAACAGCATCCTTATCTCTTACATATGGGCCTGCAAGGTATCCATAAGACTCCTCGAAGCCGAAGATGAATCTATCAACCTCTCCGTCAGCCTCAAGACCAGCAATCTGATCACCAATCCATTTAAATCCAGTAAGAACTGAACGCATCTCTACTCCGTAGTGCTCTGCAACTGCATCAGCAAGTGGTGTAGAAACGATAGATTTAACTGCTACAGGGTTCTTTGGCATAGTGCCCTTTTCGATACGACCTGCTGCAATGTAATCAAGAAGAAGTACACCAACCTCATTACCAGAAACAAGCTCATAGCTTCCGTCTGGACACTTCATAGCGATACCAACTCTATCAGCATCAGGGTCTGTAGCAAGCATAAGATCTGCTCCCTCTTCCTTTGCAAGCTCAAGACCAAGCTTAAGAGCATCAAAAATTTCTGGGTTTGGATAGCTACATGTTGTAAAGTATCCGTTTGGATATTCCTGCTCTGGAACGATTGTGATATCTGTAATACCAATGTGGTTAAGTACTGTTGTAACTGGAACTAAGCCTGAACCGTTAAGTGGGCTGTATACAAGCTTAAGACCTGCTGTCTTGCAAAGGCCTGGACGAACCTGACGCTCTTCGATGGCTGCATAGAATGCATTCTTGCAATCATCACCAACAAACTTGATAAGTCCCTTTTCAACGCCCTCTGCAAAGCTCATATATTTTGCGCCTGTAAGCACATCTGTCTTCTGAATCTCCGCATATACGATAGCTGCTGCATCATCTGTCATCTGGCAACCATCTGGGCCATATGCCTTGTAACCATTATATTTTGCTGGGTTATGGCTAGCTGTAACCATGATACCAGCGTTACATTTATAATAACGTGTTGCAAATGAAAGTGCTGGAACTGGCATAAGTGCATCGTAAATACGAACATTAATACCATTAGCTGCAAGCACACCTGCTGCTGTCTTAGCAAAAACATCACTCTTAAGACGGCTATCATAGCTGATTGCAACTGTCTGATTGCCACCCTGAGTCTTCACCCAGTTTGCAAGGCCCTGTGTAGCCTGGCGAACTACGTAAATATTCATACGGTTTGTACCTGCTCCAAGCACACCGCGAAGTCCTGCTGTACCAAAAGCAAGTGCAACTGCAAATCTATCCTTAATTTCCTCGTCATTGCCTTCAATCTTTGCAAGCTCAGGATGCAAATCACAATCCTCTAAATCTGCTGCAAGCCAGCGCTTATATTCATCATTATACATATTACATCTCCTCATAGTCCGCTAATAGTTACGCCTACAAGCATTTGATATTCTTGCGATGACTGATGTCATCTCCAGAACACAAATAGCTTGTTGTCTACTATTAGCTCGTTCTAAGCAATTTGCTACTTATATAATTTTAGTTTTTACCATCAATCATGTCAATAAATTAAGCTCTGTAGCAGATATAGAGATCCAGCAACACATACCACACTGTCGAGGGCGACTAAATCTGAGAGATTTGCACCGGTTTCGAGGGACACAGCGTCGATGCCACGGCTGCGGATTTTTTCGGCCAAAAGACCTGGATCCATGGTGCGTGGGCTTGGAACGGCCATTGTATAGCATTTATCTGCTATAGGTAGCAGGGTGTCTAGGATGATATCCACCTCTTTATCAGCCAGGATTCCAAGAACAAAGGTTATCTTTTTGCCCTGGAAGTAGGCTTCTAATGATTCGCGAAGCACTGCCGCCCCTTGTCGATTATGTCCACCGTCCACAATAATGGTTGGGTTTTCGTTCACCACTGTAAATCTGCCAAACCACTTGGTGTTTTTTATTCCATTTTTAATAGCATCATCAGTGATACAAAATCCTAATTTTACCAACTCCTCAGCAGCCCTAATTGCCAAGGCTGCATTTTGGAGTTGATATATGCCAAGCATAGAGGTTTCATACATTCTCTCCCTGACCCTAAAGGTCTGTCCCTTTAAACTTCTGGATACTAATTCCGAACTGCCTCCAGAATATATTTCTACCAAATTTTTCTTGCATGTATCCTCTAATACTAGAGCAACCTCATTTTCCTGAGACGCTGTAATTACTGTTGTGCCAGGCTTTATTATGCCTGCTTTTTCTGTGGCAATTTCTGTTAGAGTGTTGCCAAGGATGGTCATATGGTCGTAACTGATAGGAGTAATGATGGTCACCAGTGGCGCTGGAATAACGTTTGTGGTATCCATCCTACCACCCATGCTTACCTCCATCAGCACGATTTCGCATTCCTTGCTGATGAAGTATATAAATGCCATTACAGTAAGAAATTCATACTCGCTGACAAATATGCCCCCAGATGCCAGCTCATCATATGACGGCTTTACCTGAGAAAACACTTTGGCAAAATCTTCATCAGAAATATCCTGCTCATTCACCCTAAACATTTCGTTGTATCGATATAAAAATGGTGAAGTAAAGGCACCCGTAACAACGGATGCCTCATTTAAAATGCTTGCTAAATATGCTGTAGTGGAACCTTTTCCATTGGTTCCTGCAATGTGAACATATTTTAACTTATCCTGAGGCCTGCCCAATTTTTCAAGGAGCTTTAGTTCCCCATCCAGGGAAAAATAATCCTTTTTTGCTCCACCCTCCTTTGGCGGCACGAAATGGGGCATGTTTTTGAAAAATTCTATTGCCTGAGAATAACTATATGTTTTCATTATCTTGCAAACTCTCCTATTTTCATCTTTCCAAATGCCTTTGCAATTGAATAATAGATAACTGACATGATAGGAATCATGATAAGTTCCTTAGGAAGACGTGCAATGATTGTAGCTACATAGCCATTCTGGAAATACAGAACGTCTAACCAGTAGCTGTTAAGGATGATGCCCACAACGATTGTGTAAACCACCTGAGTCATAAGAACTCTAAGGAAGGTAACCTTTTTATTGTAGAGCATTAATCCAAAAATGATTCCGCCCACGATGCTACTAAATGTAAATCCTGGGAAGAATGGACCTGTAGGCTTTACTAGGTAGCCGCCGATGTCAACGATGCCACCTACAACTCCTGCAACAGCTGGTCCAAACAGCTGGCCTGCCATCTCTACTGGCAACGCGCCAAATCTGATTTCAATCAGCTGGTTGATAGGGATCTTGAAAAAGCCCAGTACAATACCTAGTGCTGATAACATGGCTGCAGCTGTCAGTGTTTTTGTGTTCATTAATTTTCTCATAAAAAATACACCTCCTGTGCAGTTCCTTTTTACTACAATGAAGGTGTATGTGACCT
>JAEEGF010255403.1_pt1 | contig 42446 bp, 37 predicted proteins | sample 9134171 | NCBI WGS metagenome assembly JAEEGF01 (sample SAMN16246542, study PRJNA631951) | gut metagenome | biome: gut microbiome; feature: rumen; material: AP-attached | host: Bos | place: Iran: Karaj | collected 2018-10 | reverse complement strand
GTCTGTGAATCCTGCTGAAGTGAAGTCGATCTTATACTTCTCGCCGTCGGGTGCAACGAAAGAATTGATCGTATCCGAGACTGCCCTGGGCTGCTCGTGGATCTCATTCATCATGAAGTGCTCGAAGCCTTCCTTCTCTGCAGAAGATGCATCCCAGTCGATCTCTACCGGTGTCTTCTCGACGACATCACCGTCGAGGTTATAGAATGTGGCCTTGCCTGATTCGAGGCATGCCATCTCGAGATCGTCGATATAGTAAACGCTCCTGGTGTACTTGAGGATCGCGGGAACATCTGAAGCTACGAATGATTCATCATTGCCGATACCGACGATCATGGGGGAGTCCTTACGTGCTACGAAGATCTTGCCCGGATGATCCTTGAACATTACCGCGAGGGCATAAGAACCCCTTACACGGACCATGGTCTTGGCGAGCGCCTCGATCGGATCATGTGTGTACTTCTTGTAGTAATAATCGATGGTCTTGATCGCAACTTCGGTATCAGTATCGGAATAGAACTTGTAACCCTTGCGGATCATCTTCTCCCTGAGCTGCTGATAGTTCTCGATGATGCCGTTGTGAACGCCGACGACATTGTAATCGTCAACGATGTGCGGATGAGCGTTGTTCTCGGAAGGCTCGCCGTGAGTTGCCCACCTGGTGTGACCGATACCGCATGTGCCCTTGATGGCCTTGCCCGCATCAGTCTTCTCGGAGAGGACCTTGAGCCTGCCCTTTGCCTTTACGACAGTAGCATCCTTATCGCCGTCCCTTACCGCGATACCGGCTGAATCGTAGCCTCTGTATTCGAGCTTCTCGAGTCCGTCGAGAAGGATGGGGGCTGCCTTTTTCTTACCGGTATATCCGACTATTCCGCACATATCTTCACACCTCTGTGTCAGAAAATTTTAATTACGCATTATAGCAATTATTATTAAGGTGTCAAAATACTTATACGGCATAATTGAAGGAATCTTCAGGTATCTTCGCCGTCGCCCTTCCTGAGGTCACCCAGATATCCCAGGGCAAGCTTTACGCGGGCTTCCGTGGTAAGAGCCTCTCCGACAGACATATAACGGATAACGTCATCTTCCGGAGTGCCGTCTTCCACTACCTTCTCGAGCGCTTCCTCACCGAAAGACGCGACCAGCTTATCCTCGAGCAGGCAGGTATTCTGGTACTCATCGCAGTACATCGCCACCGCGACTGACAGGGCGCTGAGAAGGTCGTCCTTACTTACTTTGCCGCTGTTTGCAGGATCCAGGTAGTATGAGAATCTGTCGATCCAGGATGTGCCGATATCAAAATCATTCCAGTCCATATTAAGCCTCCGCAGTTTTTCTTTGATTATATCCCTTGTTATGGGTCAATAATAACCTTGACATAGTAGCAACTAAATACTATTATTCTATCATCAGGATATTTGATAAGGGAGAGTGGCTTAACATGGCAAAGAAAGACAAGATCAAGGCAGAACAGGAATTCCTTAAGACTTACAGCAGCGATGCTTTCGAGAAACCCTCGGTGGCGGTCGACCTTCTCGTATTCACGGTAGAAGACGGCAAGCTGAAGATCGTAACCGTCAGAAGACAGGAATATCCTTTTAAGGGCGAACTCGCGCTTCCGGGCGTATTCGTGGGAATGACCGAATCCGTTGACGAAGCGGCAAAGCGCGGCATCAGGGAAGAGGCGGGTCTCGAAGATATCTATTTCGAGCAGCTGTATGCGTTCGGCGAGATCGACAGAGACCCCCGTATGAGAGTAATCTCCATCGCATACATTGCACTCGTTCCGATCGAGAAGATCCACCTGAGAACGGGTCTCAGAAGCGAGAAGACGGAGCTTACCGACGTCGATGCGCTGCTGTCTTCCGGCGAGGAAGTTGCTTTCGACCACAGGCAGATCATCGAGAGCGGAAGAGAGCGCATCCGTTCCAAGACGGAGAGCACGAGCCTGCCGTTCAACCTGATGCCGGAGGAATTCACTCTTCCCGAACTCCAGAAGGTATACGAGATACTTCTTGGCAAGAAGCTCTATAAGGCAAACTTCCGTAAGAAGATCGCAGAGATGATAGTAGAGACGGATCACATGACTTCGGGCGATGCCCACAGACCGAGCCGCTACTACAAGTTCAAGGGCTGATATGAAGACCGTCCTCTGTTACGGCGATTCCAACACATACGGATATGACCCGGCAACGGGCGGAAGATATGATGCGGACACGAGGTGGCCCTGTGTCCTCGGGCGCATTCTCGGAGACGGATATGAAGTCGTCGAAGAAGGATGCAACGGACGCACGACCGTCTTCGATGATCCCAATGATGACTGGAAGATAGGTCTGGATTACATCAAGGGCATCGTGTGCTCGCACCGCCCCGTGGACATCCTTGTCATCATGCTCGGCAGCAACGACATGAAGATATGTTACGATGCTTCCTGTGAAGACATCGCAGAGGGCATGAGAGCCGTCGTAAAGGCTGCCGTGGATACTCTTGTATATAAGCAGAAATACGCACCTGAAGTGATCATCGTATCGCCTCCGGAGATAACCGAAGATGTTATCAACGGTCCCTTCGCAGGAAGCTTCGATGAAGCATGCTGCGAGAAGTCCAAGTGCCTCGCGAAGTATTATCTTAGTGTCGCATCCGACTTAGGCGTCGGTTTCCTCAATGCCGCGGAATATATAAGACCGTCCAAAGAGGACGGCCTTCATCTTACTGCTGATGCCCATAAGGGTCTTGCCGAAGCTGTTGCTTCGATGATCGTCTCCTGATATCAGCCCCAGAATACGAACTGCCAAGCGGCGACGCTCTTCAGGCCGCCCGGAGCGATGTACCACGGACCTGCGAGGAATGTGGTGTCTGCTTCCTTGACGTTGAATTCTCCCGAGCCTGTAATGAACATCGTTCCCTTGTAATCGCTGCTCATGATGAGCGGGTTACCTGTGAACGGGTTGGTCGGGTTGTCGATGATGCCTTCCGTCGCGAGATAAGGCGTATCCGCATTGGTCATGAAGTCGGAAGACACGTTGAATCCGGTAGCACCGAAATCCTTTACCATCAGTACCGGAGCGAAGCTCTCGGCATCGAAATTGTTATCGCTCTTTACCGTCATCGCCTTGATGTTGTCATTCAGCATATAGTCGAACTGGCCGAGGAAATATCCGTGGTCTGCAACGATGATGATCCTGGTGTTATCGTACAGTCCGTTCTCGCGCAGATAGTCGAACCATTCACCGAGGAGCATGTAAGCCGCGACGTTGACTTCATAGTGCTTGACCTGCGTGATGTTCTCCATCTTCATCGTTATGCCGTCGATCGTGAACTTTGAATCCCAGTCGGTATCGTAAGCGGTATTGTCGACGATGGACTGAGGTACGTAATCAGGCTCCTGGAGCAAGGTCGGATTGTGCGTGATCTCGGTGCAGAAGATGAGCAGGTTGTCGCTGTCGTCATCAAGGATCTGCGTCATCTCGGGCATGCCCTTCAGAGCATAGTACTGAGCTTCGAAATCAACGTTGTGACCGTAAGCCTGGGACAGGCCGTTCGTGGTCTGGATGGCCGCATCGTAGTCTATCAGACCGAGCGTGTTGTAGTTGCCGTTGTCGTAGATCGCGAGCTGCATGAACAGCGGGCTTGCCTTGAAGAACGAGAAGCAGCACAGGTTGTGGAGCATTATGTTCTCGGCACCTGCGCAGTAGCCTTCGATACCGTCAACGAAGTTGTATCCGATGTTATATGCATCGACATTCTCCATGTCGTCGAAGACGGAAAGGTCAGGTATCCACGAGTAACCCGCATAGGTCGGGTTAACAAATGTGCAGTTGTATCCTTCGTTCGTAAAGATTGTGGGCAGCACCTTCAGCGACTCGTTGTGCTTGTCCACGAGGAGCCTGTCGTTCTGCTGGTTCATGTCGTAGGGCAGGTAGTCATATCCGCCGTAGAGCGCGGGCGCACCGAAATTCGTCGAAGGTCCGAACGACATCGTGTTCTCGTAGTACGTGAAGCCGTCGAACTTCTCCACAAGCTCAGGGTTCTCGGCGAAAATATACGGCACCATCGGGCCTACCGCACGGTCGACCATGATGACGACGACATTCTTGCCTTCCGTCGAGAGCGTGAACTCGGGCTTGGCAGAACTGTTGAGGTCCTCGTCGAACTTCCACTTGAACGTATCCGTGATGACTGCGATGTTCATGCAGGTCATGACGATCATGACTACGGCGCCGACGCCGGCGATCGTGCCCGCGAGAGGCTTCAAGAACTTAACGAGGACGAAGCATACTGCCGTTATCAGGATGATGCCGCCCAGGTTAAGAAGGATCTGAGTCGTCTGCGGATTGATGATCTGATCGTAGACGAGAAGAGATGACATCGTGCCGTATTCGTTGCTGAAGAGCTGACCCGTGAATACCGAGCAGCAGGCAGCGGCGAACATGAACGAAGCCATTATCTTACGCGCCTTGGGTGATGCGAGAAGATAGAACATACCGCCCCAGATAACGAACAGTCCGATATCCGTGATGAACGGAACTGCGAGATATGTTGCAGGGTTGATGAGCGTGGCGCGGTTAACGAATTCCTTGGGTGAGGACATCATTACGCACGAAGGCAGATAGAAGCCGACGTAGACCGCAAGGAAGACGGATGATGCGAGGAAGACGAGACCCGTGGCGTCCTTCGCTTTCGATGCGGGCGCAGCAGCCTTGTCCTTCTTGTGCTTTGCCATCAGCCTGATGACTATGTTCTTGCAAAGTGAGAATACGTTGTTGAGTGTCCAGTAGAAGACGAGGCCTGCAGGTGAGTTGTACAGGAGTACGAGGAACACTGCGGCGAGCGCGTAGAGCTGGATCATGGATTTGAGCGGCATGTCCTTGCCGTAGATGAGGCCGGAGATCAGATTGATGACCGTCATCAGGATAGGCAGAAGGTTGATCGCCAGAGCGCCGATGACGATAAGTCCGTCAGGCGCAGACAGATCCTTGATGGGGCCCATGGAAGTGCCCGCGAGGAGCCTGTTGTCGGAGAGCATGTTGTATGCTGCCATGAAGAAAGGGATCTGCAGCAGGAGCGATACCGAGCTCTTCAGGACGTTGAGCGGGCTGTAGTCATGCTGTCTGTAGCAGGTCTGCAGGAGCATGAAGCGCTCGTCGCCCTTGAAGTTCTGTCTTATGTGCTTGATGAAGGGAGCGATCTCTTTCTCCTTGTTACGGGAGATCTCCTGTATCTTGTCGGCTCTGTTGTAGAGCGGAAGAACGAGGAAGTTGACCGCCAGAGACAGCAGGATCAGGGCGAGCGCCTCGTTGCCGGTCATCTTGAATATCAGCGAGAACAGTATCTCGAAGACAAGTTCGATCGGGTAGATAAAAAGATCGTAAAGATACATCCAGATGTTCATACCGACACCTCCGCTGCAGCTTCAGACTTCTTCTCTGCCTCTTCAGGGATGTCTTTCCTGCTGAGTTCTTCGTATTTGTCTGCGAGGTAATCCGCGATGACCTCGGCGGACGAGCCTATGTTGCACCATGTCTCGTTCTTTGCCTCGTTCCTGGCTTCGTCCAGGCTCGTATTGCCGATGGAATCATCGATTATCTGCTTAAGGTTAGGGATATTCTCCTTGGTGAGTTCGATGCCGATCCTTCTGGGCGTTGCTACGTTCCAGGGATCTTCTTCGAATCTCCATGCATCGTACAGGTTCTTGGTGAAGCCCGTGTTCGAGTAGATCAGGGGCTTGTCGAAGACGAATGCGTAGTCGAAGTTGACCGCCGAGAAGTCGGAGATCATTATGTCGGAATCAGCGAGGGCTTCGAAGTTGTCGTTGTCGCGGTTCCAGTGAAGCTTGTCTGATTCGGGGAATTTGCTCATGAGGCCGTCGATGATGTCCTTGTCAGCCGTAAATGACTGGGGGTGAGGGCGTATAACAATGTTATATCCCGTATCGACAAGGCTCCTGATGAGCTCTTCGCCGTATCTGTTCAGGAGGCCGTACTCACCCCATGTGGGAGCGAGAAGGACGGTGGGAACATCGCCCTGCTTCCTCTCATAAGTCTTGGCACGCTTGAGCATCTCATCCATGTAGGGGATGCCTGCCCTGTAGAGCTCCTTGGCAGGGAGATTCCTCATCTTCTCGAGAGCTCTGACCTCGTCTTCCTGGAACTTGCCGGAAGTCAGGATGGCATCGTAGTAATCGATGCCGAAGAGGCGGTACATCGTAACATCTCCTGCGCTGTGGAGGACATGTACGTACCAGTCGACGTCCTTGGAGCGTTTCCACTGGAAAACGTCGATGCTGGGCGTGGTCGAGAGCACGATCCTCGCGTTCAGAAGGTTCATGCGTGCGAAAGCGTCGTTGCCTGAGCCGATGAACTCGGCCGTGATGTTCTCATAGTGAGTCTCGAGAGCCGGATCGTCCGGAGACATCGTCATATAGACCGTGCGGATACCCTTCTTGTCGAGCTCGTCGCAGATCGGCTTGAACGTCGTGAAATAACGCTTGTGATCTGAGAATATGACTATCGGGATCTTGTTCTTGTCGGCCTGGATCTTCTTGCCGGCGCCGACTGAATTCTTGATCTTGATTATGACGGCTCTGGCGACATATACTGCCGCACTGATGATGCCAATGAAAACGGTGAACAGCATGCTGCCTGTTCCCGGATCGATATACAAACGAACCATATTACACCTCTCGTATTCGAGGGAATTATATATTTAAGTCCCGCTTAAATCAAATTCTGTTATTTTAAATAATAAATTTGTCAGAAAAGCGAATAAGGGTTAGAATTGGCTATGCAAATTTTAAGCGCGCTATATTCTTTGATCTTCGGACCGCTGGAGACGGTGTTCGAGATCATATTCTCAATACTGAACAAGAACATCCGCAGTGCGGGTGTTTCCGTCATATTCTTAAGTCTCGCTTTCAGCCTGCTGGTACTCCCTCTGTACAGGCGTGCCGACAGGATCCAGGAGGAGACCAGGCTCAAGGAAGAGAAGCTCAAGCCCGTCATCGATCACATCAAGAAAGTCTTCAAGGGCGACGAGCGCTTCATGATGCTCCAGACATATTACCGCCAGAATGACTACAGCCCGTTAAGCGTAGTCAAGAGCACGGTATCACTGCTTCTGCAGATCCCGTTCTTCCTCGCAGCCTACAGGATGCTGTCGAACAACATGTATCTCACGGGTGCTGCTTTCGGGCCGATAGCGGATCTCGGAAAGCCCGATGCTCTCCTCGTTCTCGGCGCGGTCACGATCAATGTGCTCCCGATAATCATGACTCTCGTCAATGTCATCTCGAGCGCCATCTATACCAAGGGGCTCCCGCTGAAGTCCAAGCTCCAGCTCTATGCGATGGCAGCGGTATTCCTTATCCTTCTGTACAATTCGCCTTCGGGCATGGTCCTCTACTGGACATGCAACAACCTGTTTGCGCTCGTAAAGAACATCCTGCTCAAGTTCTTCCCGATAAAGGAGAAGCCTGAAGCAAAGGAGAAAGTATACACACAAAGACATCAGGTGCTGTTTATTATGTCCTGCATAGCGGCAGGATTCTACATGGGATGGTTCCTGCCGTCTTCTGTCATGAGCCTCGCTCCGCAGGAGTTCGTCAACATCTGCACAATGGGCGATCCGAACATCTACCTCGTCGACTCGCTCTGCCTCGGCCTGGGACTGTTCGTGCTGTGGCCTTCCGTGTTCTGCGCCATCGCATCTGACAAGGGAAAGCGCGCGATGTCTTATGTAATGTTCATCCTGACATGTCTTCTCGTAGTCAATTCGCAGCTGTTCAGCAACGGCTTCGGAACGATGAATAACGAGCTGGTGTATGATGCCGCTCCCGTGTTTGTTACCGGGGACATCGTCATCAATCTCGTGGTCTGTCTGGCTGCCGGCGCTGTCGCATTCCTTCTCGTCAGATTTGCAAGACCTGTTGCGGGTGTCATCGCGATATCCGCTTCACTCGTATTCTTCGTAATGGGTATCGTCAATGCCGTCAGGATCGAAGAGGGATATAAGACCGTCAAGGCTCAGTATTCGACAGAGATGCCGGAGTTCACCCTGTCCACAGAAGGACAGAACGTCGTCGTCATCATGCTCGACCGTGCGATAGGACCGATGATCCCCTATATCCTTGCAGAGCACCCTGACCTCGAAGAGAGACTCGACGGATTTACTTACTACAGCAACACCATCTCATTCGGTGCGTGGACGAACTTCGCGGCACCGGCACTCTACGGCGGATACGAATATACTCCCGACAAGCTCAATGCAAGAGACGACGAGCTTCTCATGGATAAGCACGACGAAGCGCTCAAGGTGCTTCCCGCCATCTTCTCGGAGAACGGATTCAATTCCGTTATGATCAATCCTTCTTATGCGGGCTACACCTGGTATCCGAGCCTCGGCATCTTCGATGACATGGAAGGCGTTAAGGCATACAACACGCTGTTCAAGTATTCGAAAATAGATTTTGGCAAGGCATACGACGATGAGATCAGACACAACCTCTTCTCGTATTCACTCTACAAGTCGGCGCCCGTTCTACTGCAGAGCATCTTCTACGACAACGGCAATTACAACGAGACGACACTGGTAGACATATCGGAGTCCTCGCAGGTCATCACGGGTCCTTCCACGGCATACGGACACAACAAGGATTTTGAGTCCGAGTACTATGCTCTCCTGGGTCTCGAATCGATGACCATCATCGATAACGGATCTTCGAACAATTTCCTTTTCTTCACATGCAAGTCAACGCATAATCCGGCGCTCCTGTCAGAGCCCGATTATCTGCCTGCAGATTATGTCGACAACACGATGTTCGATCAGACGAACATGGCGAGATTCACCGTTAACGGCAAGACCATGATCATGCTCGATTCGTTCGACTATGCACACTATCAGATCAACACCGCATCACTCTACGCGCTCGCTGACTGGCTCGACTATCTGCGTGAGCAGGGTGTGTATGACAACACGAAGATCATCGTGGTCGCAGATCACGGATCGGGTCTCGGAGGATTCTCGGATCTGTTCCTGTCTGACCTCGAGGTCGGACTCGATGCGGAGTGGTTCACGCCGCTGTTCATGGTCAAGGACTTCGGCGCCACGGGCTTTACCACTTCAGACGAATTCATGACCAATGCGGATACACCTTATCTCGCACTCAAAGATGTTATCGAAGACCCGGTCAACCCTTACACGGGCAACCCGATCACGAACGAAGACAAATACGGCGATCTGCTTCTCTTCAATTCCACGGAGTGGGAAGTAGACAAGAACAACGGCACCACATATCTTCCCGGATACTGGTATTCCGTAAAAGACGATCTGTGGAACAAAGACAACTGGACATATGAGGGGGAATGGTAATGAAAGCACTTATCCTTAATTCCGGTCTTGGCAAGAGAATGGGAGACCTTACAAACGAGCATCCCAAATGCATGACGGAACTCTCCATCGGCAAGACTATCGTAAGCAGGCAGCTTGAGCAACTTGCCGACGTCGGCATCACCGACATCGTCATGACGACAGGACCTTTTGCAGATGTCCTTGAGAGCTACATCGCATCTCTCAGACTGCCGATAAACATCACATATGTAGCGAACCCCGTCTATGACAAGACGAACTACATCTACTCGATATACATGGCAAGAGAGCTTCTCCATGACGACATCCTGCTCATGCACGGAGACCTTGTTTTCGAGAACGCCGTATTGGACGGCATGCTCGAGCAGGAAGGTTCTGCCATGACGGTATCATCTTCCGTACCGCTGCCCGAGAAGGATTTCAAGGCAGTAGTTGCTGACGGCAGGATAACGAAGGTAGGAGTGGAGTTTTTTGATGATGCGGTGGCAGCGCAGCCCCTGTATAAGCTCACGAAGAAGGACTGGGAAGTGTGGCTTGCTGCCATCGTCAGATACTGCGAAGAGGACAACACCAACTGCTACGCGGAGAAGGCTCTTAACGAGGTCTCTGCCGGTACTGAGATCAGGCCGTATGACGTCGGAGAGATGCTCTGCGGCGAGGTCGATAACCCCGAGGACCTGAAGACTGTATCGGGCAGGCTCGAGCAGATCAAGAACACGACGGTGTATATCTGTTTCTCGACGGACATCCTGCACAGCGGACACCTTAAGCTCATCAAGAGAGCGGTAAGGCTCGGAAGAGTGATAGCCGGCGTCATGAGCGATGAGGCAGTGGCATCCTACAAGCGCTACCCGCTCGTTCCTTTCGAGGAGCGCTGCGCGATGTTCAAGTCGGTGAAGGGTGTCTGGAAAGTGGTCGAGCAGGATTCGCTCAGCTACAAGGATGTGATCGAGCAGTATCATCCGGACATCGTAGTTCACGGCGATAACTGGAAGGAAGGATTCCAGAAGAGCATCCGCGAGGAGGTAATAGAACTTCTCGGAACATACGGCGGCAGGCTCGTCGAGTTCCCTTATTCATCCGATCCCAGACTCAAGGAAGTTGATAACCGTGCAAGGCTCGAGCTCTCGCTGCCGGACAACAGGCGCGGAAGGCTCAGGAAGCTCATCGCGATGAAGGGCCTTGTAACGATGATGGAAGCGCACGACGGCATCAGCGGACTCATCGTTGAGAACACGGTGGTCCACGACGGCGGAGCTTCATATCAGTTTGACGGTATGTGGATATCTTCACTCTGCGATTCGACTGCGAAGGGTAAGCCCGATATCGAGCTCGTGGACATGACGTCAAGGTTCAGGACGATAGACGATATCACCGAAGTCACGACGAAGCCGATCATCTTCGACGGAGATACAGGCGGACTTACGGAGCACTTCGTATACACGGTAAGATCGCTCGAGAAGCTCGGTGTATCTGCAGTCATCATCGAGGATAAGAAGGGTCTCAAGAAGAACTCCCTGTTCGGCACCGAAGTCGAGCAGACACAGGCTACGATAGAGGAGATGAGCGCGAAGATCGCTGCCGGCAAGAAGGCGCAGAAGTCATCGGACTTCATGATCATCGCCAGGATCGAGAGCCTTATCCTGGAGCGCGGAATGGAAGACGCTCTGGAGCGTGCGTTTGCTTTCGTCAAGGCAGGCGCGGACGGCATCATGATCCACTCGAGAAGACCTGACCCGGATGAGATCATCGAGTTCATCAACAAATTCAGAAGTCAGGACAAGGTCACACCGATAGTCATCGTTCCCACATCGTTCAATTCCGTTAAGGAAGACGAGTGGAAGAAGCTCGGTGTCAATGTCGTCATATATGCGAACCAGCTCATGAGAGCAGAGGTTCCCGCGATGCAGCAGACTGCCGAGGAGATCCTTAAGAATCACCGCGCGAAGGAAGCTGACGAACACCTGATGGGATTCAAGCAGATCATCAGGCTTATTCCGGAGGAATTATGAGCGAAGTTATAAGAGACTACAACGAGTTTGCAAGGTGGCTGTCCGCGAGAGGTCTTAAGAGCCTGTTCGTGGTGTGCGGCAATTCGTTTGCGAACATAGCACCCGGAAGGTTCCTTGACTGCCTGGCGGCTGTCGGATTCAGGATCACTTACTTCAGGGATTTTACGCCTAACCCGGATCACTCTTCCGTTGTTAAGGGCATTGAAGCATTCAGGGAGAGCGGTGCCGATACGATCGTCGGTGCGGGCGGCGGAAGCGCGATGGATGTTGCCAAGGCCATTAAGTTCGAAGGAGAGCTTAAGGTGCCTTTTGCAGCCATCCCGACAACGGCCGGAACGGGAAGCGAGGCAACGAGATTTGCGGTCATCTACGATAACGGCACCAAGACATCTCTGACATCTGATTCTATGCTGCCGGATGTGGTCCTCATCGATCCTTCCGTATTGGAAGGTCTGCCGCTCTATCAGAAGAAGGCGACACTGTCGGATGCGGTATGTCATGCCGTCGAATCCGCATGGTCTGCCGCCACATGCGAAGAGAGCAGGAAGTTCTCATACAGCGCGCTCGATAAGATCTTTGCAAACTACAAGGCATATCTCGAAGGCGATGATGCGACCTTCGGGGCGATGATGGATGCTGCATTCGAAGCAGGCGAAGCCATCAACATAACCAAGACTACCGGAGGCCACGCCCTCTGCTACAAGCTTACGACAAAGTACGGGCTTGCCCACGGACATGCGGCGCTCCTCTGCGTTAACGCACTGTGGGACTTCATGGAAGGCAGGACGGACAACATGAAGTTCGTCGAAGACTACAAGGCGCAGTTCAGGGAATTCTTCGAATACCTGGCACTCCCGAAGCCGGAGATAGCCGAAGAAGATTATGACGGTCTTGCAGACAGCGTCAATCTCGACAGGCTCTCGAACAATCCGGTGGCGCTTACGCACGAAGACATAGTGAACATCTACCACAACCTGTGAGGAGACAGATATGAGAGTTGAAAGACTGATGGATCTTATAGGCGCGGACTTCTATACGGGAGTTCCGGATTCGCAGCTCAAGGCGCTGTGCAACTGCCTTATGAGCAAGTACGGGATAGACCCGCACCATCACATCATCGCCGCCAACGAAGGTAACTGTGCTGCGCTCGCGGCAGGCTATCACATGGCGACCGGCAAGATGCCCGTCGTCTATATGCAGAATTCCGGCGAGGGCAACATAATCAATCCTCTCGCATCGCTTCTTAATGACAAGGTGTATGCCATACCGACGATATTCATTATCGGATGGAGAGGCGAGCCCGGCGTTCACGATGAGCCCCAGCACATCTATCAGGGAATGGTCACGACAAAGCTCTTAGACGATATGGATGTCGCCAACTTTGTGATAGGTCCCGATACGACCGAGGAAGAACTTGCCGGGGTTATAGACGGGTTCAAAGATCTTCTTGCGAACGGCAAGCAGGTCGCATTCGTCGTGCGCAAAGGCGCGCTCGAGTTCGAAGGCAAAGTCGATTACAGCAATGCCTTTACCCTTAACCGCGAGTTCGTGGTAGGGCAGATCGCAGCTGCTGCAGGCGAAGATCCCATCGTGTCCACGACGGGCAAGATATCGAGAGAACTCTTCGAGTACCGTACGGCGCAGGGCATGAGCCACAAGTATGATTTCCTTACCGTCGGTTCCATGGGCCACTGCTCGAGCATCGCACTCGGCGTGGCGCTCAACAGGCCTGAGCTCAAGGTATGGTGCATCGACGGCGACGGCGCTGCTCTCATGCACATGGGTTCGATGGCCGTGATAGGAGAGAACAAACCTTCCAACATGGTCCACATCGTTATCAACAATGAAGCTCACGAGACGGTCGGAGGAATGCCCACTGTCGCAGGCTCAGTTGATCTTCCCGGCGTGGCCCGGGCTTGCGGATATCCGAAGGCTCTGACCGTATCGGATGAAGAAGGCCTTGCATCGGCTCTTGAAGAAGCAAGGACGTCGGATGAGCTCATATTCATTGAGATAAAGTGTCAGGTCGGAGCGAGAGCGGATCTCGGAAGACCGACGACAACGGCGATAGAGAACAAGAACAACTTTATGGAGTACATCAATGGTTAATCAGCTCTTCAGTCTTTACATCGATCCGGGCACGGGCTCGATGCTCTTCACGGTCCTGATAGGCATCCTGAGTGCGGCTGTCTATCTTGTCAGGACTCTCATCATCAAGCTCAAGTCCGGCGCAGGAAGGAAAGCGGACAAGAACAGGATCCCGCTTGTCATCTATTCGGATTCGAAGCGTTACTGGAACACATTCGAACCCATCTGTGACGAACTCGAGGCAAGAGGAGTAGATACCGTATTCATGACATCGTCACCTGATGATCCGGCGCTGTCCAAGGAATACAAGCACATCAGGACTGAATTCATCGGTGAGGGCAACAAGGCTTTCACAAGGCTCAACATGCTCAATGCCACATTGGTGTTCTGCACCACCCCGGGACTCGACGTTCTCCAGTGGAAGCGCTCGAGATCCGTTGATTACTATGTGCACATCATGCACGCTCCGAGAGATGCGGCATCCTACAGGATGTTCGAGCTCGACTATTTTGATGCGATACTCTTCTCGGGCCAGGTGCAGATCGATCAGATAAGAGAACTTGAGAAGCTCCGCGGACTTCCCAAGAAGGAACTGAGGATCGTCGGTATCCCCTATATGGACGAGATGATGAAACGCGTCGAGGCTGCGGGCCCCGCACCGAAGTCGGACAAGACAACGGTCCTTCTCGCACCTTCGTGGGGCGTATCCAGCCTTCTCGTAAGATACGGCGAGACGATGATAAAGAATCTTCTCGATACAGGCTACCACGTCATCATAAGGCCTCACCCGCAGTCGTTTACCGCGGATAAGGATGTCATCGACCGTCTCATGGCGGAGTTCCCGGACAGCGAGAACCTCGAGTGGAACAGGGACAATGACAACTTCGAAGTTCTGAGAAGGTCCGATATCATGATCTCCGACTTCTCGGGCGTCATGCTGGACTTCGCATTCATCTTCGACAAACCCGTCATATATGCAGACATCGAGTTCGACAAGGGTCAGTATGACTACTACTTCCTGAAGGAAGAACCCTGGTCGCTTACGATGCTCCCCAAGATCGGCATGGGTCTTACGATAGACAATGCCGCAGGCGTCAGGGACCTTATCGAAGAGTGTCTGACCAACCCCAAGTTCAAGGAGACCCGCGCACAGGCGAGGGAAGAGATCTGGCAGTGCAGGGGCGAAGGTGCCTCCAATACCGCTGACTATATCGTCGCCAAGCTGAAGCAGCTCGAGCAGAAAGAAGAAAATGAGAACAAAAAAGAATCCGGAAAAAAAGCAGCCGGCAAGTAAAGAGACCATACGCAAGAGAGTATTTGCGATACTCCTCCTCGTTGCCATCTTCTCGGTGGTGATCGTGTTGTCTTTCCTCATCTGTAAGCCGATGCTCGAGATGGCGGAGAACCCTGCCGATTTCCGTGCCTATATGCACGACAAGAAACCTTGGAGCATCATAATGTTCATGATCTGCATGTTCCTGCAGGTCGTCGCGGCGGTCATTCCCGGCGGTCCCTTCGAGGTTGCCGCGGGATATGCGTTCGGGACCGTGCTGGGTTCCATCATCGCCGATGTTGCCATGACGGTGGGTAGTCTGTTCGTGTTCCTCATGGTAAGGAAGTTCGGCATGAGGTTCGTCGAACTCTTTGTGTCGAAGGACAAGCTCGACCAGGTCAAGTTCCTCAAGTATTCGCCGAAGAGGGACCTCATAACGTTCATCCTGTTCCTCATTCCGGGAACGCCCAAGGACATCATTACATATTTCATCGGATTTACTGACATGAAGCTTCCCGTCTGGATCGCGATAACCTTTATCGGAAGGTTCCCGGCGATATTCCTCTCCGCCATCGGAGGCAGTGCGCTCAACAACGGCAACTATATAAGGCTCTTCATAATCGGCGCCCTCATCATTGTAACGTTCCTCGTGGGAAGCATCTGCTATTACTTCTGGCACATGAAGCATGCTGCCGCCGCGAAGGAAGAGGCGAAAGCAAACGAAGACGCCGAGGCAGAGTGATATACCGGAAGATACTTTTTACGCGTGTCAGCCGCGCGAAAAAAGTGTATGCTTGAAGTATACATAAAATCCTTTTGAGGGTTCGAGACCGGGAGGTGACTGTATGGCAGCTGCAACAGGAAAGATCATAACGATAGGAAGGTCTTACGGAGCAGGAGGAAGGTCGATCGGCAGACAGGTCGCAGAAGACCTGAAGATCCCGTATTACGATTCGGAACTCCTCGCAGAGACTGCCAAGAGCAGCGGCCTGGACGAGAAATACCTGGCCAGCGTCGACGAGAAGGAGATCAACGACGCAGCGCTCTACATGTCGGTAGGATATATGAGCCCGACATATTCATCGGTAAGGCAGATTGCCGCCAATGCCCAGAGAGAAGTCATAGAGAAGATTGCCGCAGAAGGCCCCTGCGTCATCGTCGGCCGCCGTGCGAACGAGATCCTGGCAGAGAAACCCAACCTGTTGAGCGTATTCATCACAGCTTCGGTCGAATCCCGCATAGTTCATGTTATGAATAGAGAACATCTGACCGAGAAAGAGGCCAAAAAGAAGGTCCTGCGTGCCGATAAGGAGCGTGCAGCCTACTATAATCAGTTCTCCGGGAACGAGTGGGGCTATGCCGCGACATACGACCTCTGCATCAATACGGACGTGCTCGGAGCCGACCATGCGGCCCAGATCATCGAATTTGTTGCAGGAAAAACATAAAAAATCCCCTTCCGGCTGGTTATTTAGTCAGATAAACAAATCAAATAATCCCCACGAACGCAAAAAAATAATATATTATTATTTTGGATTGTCAGATTGAAGGGGGCTTATGGCTATGTTTGACACAAAAAACAACTTTGTATTCAGTTTATATGGCACTCTGGTAGATATCCACACGGATGAGAACCTTCCGTATCTCTGGAGCTCCATGGCAAGATATTATTCCATGAAGGGCGCAAGCTACGACGAAGTCGAGTTCCGCGAGGAATATTCGAGACTCTGCCGTGAGCACGCCGAAGCTTCCGCCAAGAAATCCAAGAAGGGCAAGTCCAAGCTCGCTGCCGAAGAGGCTGACTTCGATCTGTCCGAAGTATTCAAGGAACTGTTCACCCAGAAGGGCTGCAGGGTATTCTCATCGGAGGTCGATGAGGCTGCACTCACCTTCAGGAGCATCTCAATAACCAAGCTCGCTCTCTATCCCGAGGCAAAGAAGGTCCTCGAGGAACTGAAGAAGAGGGGCAAGAAGATCTATCTGTTCACTAACGGCCAGGCATGCTTCTCCATCCCGGAGCTCGAGAGCCTCGGCTTGATCGACATGTTCGACGGCATCCAGATCTCTTCCGAGATCGGAGCAAAGAAGCCTTCCAAGGCATTCTTCACTGCCGCACTTAAGAATTCCGAGATCAAGGCAAAGGACTGCGTTCTCATCGGATCTGACGAGTTCGGCGATGTCAGGGGCGGTATGGCTGCGAACATGGCAGCTTGCTATATCCAGACAGAGCAGTCTCCTACGGTCGCACGTAACCTGCCCTGCGATGAGATCAGCTCTCTCGCAGATCTTCTGGACTGATATCTTAGTTTAAGATCAGGAAATAGAATCCAAAGCTTCTTCAAGCGTCATAGCAGGGCCAAGGTATTTGCCCTGGAAGATGTCGCATCCCTGCTCGGCGAGGATCCTGAACTGCTCATCGGAGCCTACTCCGGTGGCGCAGACCTTGATGTCGATATCGTGCATCAGTGAGATAACGGATGCAGAGAGCACGCGGACATTTGCATCCGACGCGAGATTACCAGTAAAGTTACCGTCCAGCTTCAGCACCGTGATGGGCAGGAGCGGGATTGCATTGAACGAAGAATAGCCGCGTCCGAAATTATCCAGCGCCATCTTCACTCCCTTGGCAGACAGCTTCTCGATAGCTTCCTTGATGTCAGGCAGCTCCGTGAACAGGCCTTCCTCGGGAATGTCCAGTATCAGGTTCATGAGTTTGCAGTCGGCATTGGATACCGCATTGGACAGCATATTGATGAATCCGGGGTTCTTGAGCTGGCTCGTGGAGATATTGAGGTTCATCGTAAGTCCCGGGCGGTTGGCATCGAAGAGCGCGAGCGCCTTGAGGCTCTGGTCTATCGAGAATCCGCCGATCCTGTTGATGTAATCCGCATTCTCTGCAGCCGAGAGGAACACCTGGGGCGGGATAAGATCATTGCCGTGCTCGAATCGCATGAACGCCTCGAAGCCCAGGAGAGTTCTGTCCTGAGTAAAGCAGGGCTGATATATCATGTGCAGGCTTCCGTCTTCTATCGCAGATTCGAAGATCGACGTGATCTCATGCTGCGTCTTGCCTTCGAAAAGCTTACCCGCGCGTTCCATTACCTTGGCCATGTCTGCGTACTTTGTCATGGAGATCTTGCCGACCTTGCCGTGCTCGGTATCTCTTACCGCAAGCCTTGCCTCTTCCGCCTTGGCGATGAGTTCGCCTGCGATCCTTCCGTCACGGGGGTAATTCGCCACACCGCAGGATACGCTTACGGAGAGCTTATCGCTTCCGCTCTCGAAAGCCTTCATGCAGGATGTCGCGAGCTTACGCGCATAGGCGTCCGACTCCAGATCGCTCATCGACCTTCTGGACAGCACGATGAACTCGGCATTGACCAGCCTTGCGACCATGTCAGAGGGCAGGGCGGCCTCGCGGACGCGGTGAGCCATATTCTGGATAAAGAGGTCCATTGACTTGTATCCGATCTCACGGCTGAGATCCTCATAACCGTCGAGACCGACATATATGACGGAGAAGGGATGACACTGCGCGTCAGGTGTCTTGGCTGACTGCATGGTGGCAACATCGTCTGCGATATGCCTGTCCATCCTGGCCGTGATCATCTCTCTTCCGGGGAGTGTGGTGAGAGGATCGATCGAGCTTGCCAGGCTCTCGCCCAGAGCTTCGCTTATGTTCTCGTTCTTCTTGTCCATCTCCTCGTGATTGACGATGAGGCTTGTCCTAGAGAACATCTCTTCCTCGAGTTCCTTTGCTATGCGGGCATTCCTTTCCTTCCTGTTGGTCTTCCAGTCCTCATAGATCTTGTTGGCCATGCGGATGATGTAATACTGCAGGAACAGATCCATTGTCATGACCGTGAATGTCATGGCCATCATGACCGGAGCCGCACCGTTGTTCATGACAAGATACTCGTATGCATATGCCAGGAACTGCAGGAAGTTCAGCACAAAAGATGCGTAGAAACCGAATTTGTCGAGCGCGATGTTCATCAGGAACGACAGGAACATCAGCGTTACACCCAGATAATAGAAAGTGGTGATGCTGACGGAGAGCAGCTGCAGACCAAGGATTATAAGGAAAATGAGCGTAGTGAATACCAGGACCAGGAAATACCTCAGTCCGCTCTTAAAGAAGATCCTGTCATTGCCGCTTCTCATAGATACTATTATGAATAGTTTTTATTACTATGTAAATTAAAGGAATGTGAATTATGTGTTTCAGTAAGAAGACTTTATACTAATGGGGTATAATCTATCTGTTTATTGCAACATTTGTGCCGCTTCGTCTGTATTAAGGACAGAAGCGGATAAGGGGAGACCAAATGACCGGAGCGCTTGCTTTATTTCCGCGATTCATCCTTACTGCCGTAAGGCTGGTGAGTGTGTTTCTCGCGGATGCCGGTACAGGAGGAACTGCCGGAGCTGCGGCCGGTGCCGAGACAGAACAGGAACGTCTTGAGCGCGAGACCGTAGAGATAATGGACCAGCTCGGTAATGCCATCCTAAGGCTCGCCTATTCTTATCTGCACAACATGGAGGATGCCGAGGACATCTTGCAGGAGACCCTGATCAAGTTTGTCACGACGAAGCCTGTTTTCGAGAACGAGAAGCACCGTAAGGCGTGGCTTCTCACGGTGGCGGCAAACCTTGCCAAGAACCGTATCGAATACAACCGCGTGAGGAGCTCGGAGGAGCTGAACGAGGAGATCGCCGGTGCGGCACCCGAAGAAGAGGAAGACGATCTGTCCTTTGTCTGGGAAGCGGTAAAGAAGCTCCCGGATAATCAGAGGGAAGTCATCCACCTGTTCTATCAGGAAGGTTACAAGACTGCGGAGATCGCGAATATACTCGGGCGCAAGGAAGCGACCATAAGGTCCGACCTGAAGCGCGCCAGAGATAGGCTGAAGGAAATACTGAAGGAGGCAAATGACTTTGAATAAGTACAATGAGTACATGAGTCATATCGAAGTCACGGACGAGATGAAGGCCCGTGTGCTTGCGAACGTCTCCAAGGCCATTGCCGAGCAGAAGACGGAAGACGGCACGAAGGCTGATGTCACGCCCATGCCTGTTGCCCGTAAGAAGAAGCCTGTCCCGATAGCAGCGATAATCTCGATCGCCGCATCCGTTCTGATCGTGGGCGGCATCGCGATAGCGTTTCTGTCCAACGCGATGTCTACAACTTCACATGATTCTTCCAAGTCAGCAAAGCCTGATACGGCAGCTCAGACTGAGGCATATGACGGCGGTGCGGAAGCTGCCGGAGAAGCTGTTGTGGACGAATTCTGCGACAGCGACGCGGATGCCGGTACGGATTCCTACGGCGGATATGACGAAGGCGAGGACTGGGAAGCAGAAGAGACTACTGCCGCAACGGAAAATGTGACTACTGTTGATACGAGACCTGTGAAAGGACCTGAATCTTATGCTCCCGACGAAGACATCATGTCACTCATTCCCGCAGGCGGTGAAGGCAGCGTAGAGACCAGCATGTCCGTGGAGAACGGCACAAGCATAATCACATTCAACGCCGCTTCCAATTCAGGCACACTGTACATTGCCGATGAAGGCGTGGATCTGGCTTCGACTTATCTTAACGGTGTAACAGTGAACGCTTCCAATTCCACGACCGGAGTCACGGGCGGCGGTATCTCTTATGCACTGGTCAATACGAAAACAGCCGATGTCAGCAACTTCAATGCGGCAGTATTTGAAGAAGACGGCAAGTCATATCTCATCGTGTTCGACTCACCCGTACCGGAAGAGAGCATAAGGACAGTTATCGAAGATTATTGATACCCTCCGTAATATGTTATACTCGTTATAACTTTATGAAAGCAGGTAAATGTCTATGAAGTGTCCCAATTGTGGTAACGAACTTTCCGATACAGCGAAATTCTGCACATCATGCGGAACATCCATTCCGGCTGCACCCGTAGCTGAGGAAGCTCCGGCAGCAGAAGAAGCACCCGCAGCTGAAGCTCAGCCTGCCGCAGAGCCCGAGGCTCCCGCAGCTGAACCTGAAGCAGCACCCGCAGCACCCGCAGAAGAGGCGGCAGCAGCCGCAGCAACAACGGCAGCCGCAGCAGCCGCTGAAGCTCCGCAGGCCGCAAAGAAGGAATCCACGATGCTTCCTTTCGACCAGTTCTTCAAGACTCTTTTCAATGCATCCACTAAGCCTTTTACGGGCGTGCTCGAAGAGAAGGAACGTTATACTTCCTTTGGAAACTCTGCGATCCTGTCGGCTATAGTAATCGTAGTCCTCACGATCCTGCGTTCGGGCGTTAACTGCATTACGGGTCTTATCATCGATCCCTGGTTCGGATTCTTATCAGCATTCCTGACATTCTTCTTCAGCCTCATAATGTTCGCTATGCTCACATTCGGTCTGGCAGGCGTTTACTATATCGCAGGCTCGATCCTGAAGGAGAAGTGGAGTTATTCCAAGATTCTCTCCATCTGTGCAATGTCAGTCGGTGTAGGTTACATCATCAGATCTGTCATCGCACCTTTCTGCAGCCTGATCTATGGTAACTTCGGAACCGGCATAAGCATGGCAGGTCTCGTATACATGATCCTCATGCTCTATGAGGGTGTAAATGCCGAGACAGGTCTTACAGGCAACAAGAAGATCTATGTCCACGCTGCATGCCTGGGCATCACATTCCTCATTACGTTCCTGTTCTAAAAGGAGTCAAACACTTACAGATAAAGGGTTTCCTCAGATTCTGGGGAAACTTTTTATTTTTTGCAAGATAGTTTGCAACATTTTGCTACTAAGTCTGTATATATGGTAGGATCAAACAAGGAGGTATGAGAAATGAAAGTGTTTGATAAGAAGGTAATGTGCGGTGCGCTCGCAGGTGCGATGCTTCTGTCCTTTACGGCTTGCAGCATGCCCGGGAAGAAAGATAAGAAGGCAAAGGTCGAAGACGACCCCAAGGCCGAGGCGGCTTTTGATTATGATGAAGTCAGGGATGCGGACTACGATGAGAATAGCTACAGCTCGGATTACAACAAGTACGCATTCGACATCATGTCAACAACGGCCGGCTATGAAGACAAAGACAAGAACATCATGATCTCTCCCGCATCCATTATGTTTGCCATGGATCTGGCAGCAGCCGGAGCAAACGGCGATACCCTGGATCAGATCACCAATGCGTTCTCCGAAGGCGGAGATGCTGTTGAGCAGCAGGCTTTCGCGGCATCCATGATGGATAAGATCAATGATTCCGAGGGAGTGGAGTTCTCCTGTGCCAATGCCATCTGGAACAACAGCACCATCCTGGGAGACAAGGTCAGCAGCAATTTCGTGGATTATGTGGAAGATACGTTCAATGCCGAGATCACTGTCGAAGAATTCAGTGACGACACGGTAGGTGAGATCAACGGATGGGTTGATGATAACACGAACGGCATGATAGACAAGGTGATAGACCAACTTGAACCTGAGACTGCCATGGTGCTCGTTAATGCCATCGCATTTGAAGGCGAGTGGGCTGATGCTTATGAAGATTACCAGGTGGAAGACGGCGAGTTCACTGCTTCTTCCGGTTCGAGCGAGACGGTAACATTCCTGAACGGCATGGAGTCCGTCTACTTCGAGAGCGACAAGGCAACAGGCTTCATGAAGTACTATGAGGGCGGCGAGTATGCTTTCGTAGCTATCCTTCCTTCGGATGAGAGCATCAGCGCGAACGAGTTCATAGGTTCATTCTCCGGAGAGGACTATATCGAGTTCATAAGCGGCGCGAAGTACGGCTGTGAAGTATCAACCAAGATCCCCGAGTTCACATCTGAGTATGAGATCACGATCAACGATGTTCTCAAGGACCTGGGAATAGAGGATGCATTTGATGAAAACAGCGCAGATTTTACCGGTATTACCACAGAGACAAAACTGTTCATCTCCAAAGTCCTTCACAAGACATTTATCGAGGTAGACCGTAACGGAACAAAGGCAGCAGCAGTAACCGCAGTCATGGTTGACGGAGCTATGGCATGTGAGCCCGAGCCTGTAGAGTATTATGAAGTATTCTGCGACAGGTCGTTTGCTTATGCGATCGTAGATGTTGAGACGATGAATCCCATCTTCGTCGGCACGGTCAACTCAGTCGGCTGATACCTTGCAACAGAGCGGTTTGTAACAGTGTTATATAAGTGCCGGGGCGGAAGAAATGCTCCGGCATTTGTTATTGTTCCGGAGCCGGGATAGATGCGCTTCTGCCGTTTTTTGTAGGAATTGGGGAAAATAATTGTCAAATTTCCCCTCTTTAGCCACAAACTTTGTATGTCAAAATGTCTGCTAATATATATAATATAAGCACTACAATCACGGGTGGTTGAGGTTATATGTTTGTCAACGGCTGTAATGCCTTGAATATAAAAGGGAAATACACACGAACGGGGAATGCGCTATGAAGATACTGAGCGTAACGGTTCCCTGTTATAATTCAGCCGAATACATGTCCAATGCCATCGAATCACTTCTTCCCGGCGGCGAGGACATCGAGATAATCATCGTTGACGACGGTTCTTCCGATGACACTGCGAAGATAGCAGACGATTATGCTGCCAAGTATCCTACGATTATCAAGGCGATCCACCAGTCTAACGGCGGTCACGGCGCTGCAGTCAATGCAGGCATGGAGAATGCCACAGGCATGTACTTCAAGGTCGTAGACAGTGACGACAAGGTCGGAGAGGATGCTCTTCTCAAGGTCCTTGATACGCTTAAGTATTTCACCACCGAAGACACCCCGATCGATATGCTCATATCCAACTTCGTTTACGACAAGGTCGGTGTGGCAGATGATAAGAAGAAAGTAATGTCATTCGAAGGCATCATGCCTCAGAACTTCGTCTTCGACTGGGAGATCACATCCCACTTTAAGCCGGGCGACTATATGCTGATGCATTCGGTAATCTTCAGGACCCAGATCCTCCGCGATATGGACCTCAAGCTTCCCAGACACACCTTCTATGTCGATAACATCTTCGTATTCGAACCGCTCCTCCACGTCGAGCGCATGTATTATCTCAACGTTAACTTCTATTACTACTTCATCGGCAGAGAAGACCAGTCCGTCAACGAGTCGGTAATGGTAAAGCGTGTAGACCAGCAGCTGTCGGTCAATTACCGCATGCTGGATTTCTATATAACCAATAAGAACGAGATTAAGAAGAACAAGCGCCGCGCACAGTATCTGTACAACTATCTCGAGATCATCACCACGGTCTCAATGGTGCTCCTCCTTCTTGACGGAAGCCGCGAAGCTATCGACAAGAGAACTGCGCTCCTCGAATATATTGCCAGGGATAAGATGCTCTATACCAAGTTCCGCTTCGGCATCTGCGGCACGATCATGACTTTGCCGGGCAAGAGCGGAAGACTGATGTCTTTGAGCGCTTATAAGCTCGCACAGAAGTTCTATAACTTCAATTAAACTCGAGCGAACGTTATGCTCGCTATAGTCCTCCGCGCTTCGCTTGTGCGGAAGTCCGCTCGCACAGCGTTCACTCTCAGGCAGGAGTTAAACCAATTTCATATAAAAAGGGTGCCCACATTGTGAGCACCCTTAATTGTTTTTGTCTGACAGTTATCAGTCGTTCTCAAATTCGACAACCAGCTGCGATACAGTCTGCTTAGCATCGCCGTAGATCATGACGGTGTTGTCCATCGTGAACAGCGGGTTCTCGATGCCGGAGAAGCCTGTACCCTGACCTCTCTTGAGGACGAATACCGTGCGTGCCTCGTAAGCATTTACGATAGGCATGCCGTACAGCGGTGAGCTCTCGTCGTTGATAGCCGCAGGGTTAACAACGTCGTTGGCGCCGATGACGATGGCGATATCGGTATTAGCCATCTGAGGGTTAAGTTCGTCGGATGTCTTGAGCTGCTCGTAAGGAACGTTAGCCTCAGCGAGGAGAACGTTCATGTGACCGGGCATACGGCCTGCAACGGGGTGGATCGCGAAGTTGACTTCGCAGCCGTTGTCTTCGAGCACGTCGCAGAGTTCCTTAACAGCATGCTGAGCCTGGGCAACAGCCATACCGTAACCCGGAACAATAACGACGCTCTTTGCAGCCTCGAGGATAAGGAATGCATCCTCGACGGACAGTGCCTTGGGCTCCTTGTGCTCGCCAGTAGCGGCAGATGCCTTCTTCTTGACTGTCTTGAAGAGGAGAGATGCAAAGCTCTTGTTCATTGCCTTGCACATGATGAGCGTAAGGATGACGCCGGAAGCACCTACGAGACAGCCGGATACGATAAGTACCGTGTTGCCGATAGGGAAGCCTGCGAAAGCAGCAGCGAGACCAGACAGTGCATTCAGGAATGAGATGATTACCGGCATATCGCCGCCGCCGATGGTGATAACGAGTGTTACACCGAGGACGAGTGAAGCGATTGTCGTAATGATGATGCCTGCAACACCGAGACCGCCTTCAGGATCGATCATGTAGAAGATGATGCCGAGGACAGCAACGAAAGTAATGCCTGCATTGATGAAGTTCTTGCCGGGGATGGAGATGTTCTTCTTGAACATCTTGAGGCCTGCGAGCTTGCCCCAGGCGATGAGTGAACCCGTGAATGCGACAGCACCGATGAGGATCGTGAGACCCAGAGTCAGTGATGTGAATGCGTCTGTTCCTACCGCATCAGAACCGCCGCTGAGCGCGCAGTACTGGGAGATGGCAACGAGCATTGAAGACAGACCGCCGAAACCGTTGAAGAGGGCAACGAGCTGGGGCATTCCGGTCATCTCGACTTTCTTTGCCCAGATGAAACCGATAACGGATCCTGCGATGATCGCAAGGATGATGATAACGTAAGCAATTACGCCTCCGTCGAAGACATCCTGTGAGATGAGGACGGAGAGAACGGCGATGCCCATACCGATGGAGGACATCAGGTTACCCTTACGGGCAGAATCTGCCTTTCCGAGCTTCTTGATGCCCATGATGAAGAGCACGCTCGCGATCATGTAAAGGAAGATGCAGAAAAAATCTATGAATTCCATTATTTCTTCTTATCCTCCTTCTTCTTGAACATTGCGAGCATCCTGTCGGTTACGAAGTAGCCGCCGATAACGTTGATGGTGGCAAAAAGAATAGCGATGCCGCCGAGGATCATGCCGAATACATGGTTATCTACGTTGATCGCGCATGCCGCGATGGCACCGACGATCGTGATGCCGGAGATGGCGTTGGTACCGCTCATGAGCGGAGTATGAAGCTGGGAGGGAACCTTGGAGATAAGTTCGACTCCGAGGAAAGCTGCGATGATGAAAACGAATATCAGCAGCATAATTGTCTGTCCGTCCATTATTATGCCTCCTTGAATCTTTCGTGGATGATGGCGCCGCCCTTTGTAAGCAGGCAGCCCTTCATTATCTCGTCTTCGAGGTTGACCTCGAATTCCTTTGTCTCTTTGTTGTAGAAGTGCGTGAGGAACGCGGAGATGTTGCCTGACAGCATCTTGGAAGCATCCCACGGTACCTGGCGCTGAAGCTCATCGCCGGGGAGGATAATGACGCCGTTGTCCGTGATGACCTCGTGGTCAGGGGAAGAACCTTCGACGTTACCGCCGGTGGATACAGCCATGTCTACGATGACTGCGCCGGGCTGCATGCGGTCGAGCACGTCCTTCTTGATGAGGACCGGAGCCTTCCTTCCGAAAACTTTCGCCGTCGTGATGACGATGTTAGCCTTCTCGCACACCTTTGCCTGAGCTTCCTGCTGCTTTGCGATCTGCTCGGGTGTGAGTTCCTTTGCATAGCCCTGGGAGGTCTGTCCCATGTCGCCGAGGTCGATCTTAACGAAGTTCGCACCGAGGGACTTTACCTGCTCTTCTACGACCGGTCTCGTATCGAAAGCATCAACTCTTGCACCGAGTCTCTTAGCGGTAGCGATAGCCTGAAGGCCTGCAACGCCTACGCCGATGATGAAGCATCTCGCGGGGTTGATGTTACCTGCAGGGGTAACCATCATGGGCAGGATCTTGGGAAGTCTTGTTGCAGCATTGAGGACTGCGACGTAACCTGCGAGAGATGTCTGTGAGGACTGAACGTCCATCTTCTGAGCCAGAGTTGTTCTCGGGATCATCTCGAGAGATACGGCCTGGATCTGATTATCTGCGAATTCCTTGAGGAGCGCCTTCTCGTTGAAGGGATCGAGGAAACTGACATGAAGCGTATCAGGCTTCATTCCTTTTGATGTCTCAGGCTTTAAGATCCTTACGATGATGTCGGCATCTTGATATCCGTCTTCTTCTTTGGAGACGATCTTAGCGCCGACGGCTTCGTAGGAAGAGTCTTCAAAGCCGCTCTTCTGTCCTGCTCCGGATACAACCGTGAATTCAAACCCCATACCTGAGAGCTTCTTGATGTCATCAGGGATCAGGGCCACACGTGTCTCGGCCGGCAGGTTCTCCTTGCAAACCAGAACTTTCTTCATTGGGCACCCCTTTGTGTTGGATTACCGATGCATAGACGCATCGACTTTAAGCTAATAAATTATAAATTCCTATAAAGACAATTACAATAATTGATTAAAAAAATGCATTCAATTTTGACCTGGCGATAAAAAGCCCCGAACCGTCAGGTCCGGGGCTCATAAGTCAGATCAAAAGTCAGATCAGAAATTGTAATCCATATCCTCCCAGATGTCTTCGATCTCTTCGCCAATGTCTTCCAGGATCTCATCGATCTCGTCTTCATCAAGTTCTGTCAGCTCGGTAAAGTCCTTTGCCGGAGCAGGAGCCTTATCGTTACGGTCAAGGACGATGGTGAACTCGAAATCTCCGATATTATTGAACGGATCATCATCATCCTGATAGTCATACGAGTATCCGCTCTCATATTCCATGTCTTCCAGGATGATCGTACGCGTATCGCCGTTATCGAGCATGTTGGCTTCGAGAATGAAGTAGGGCGCTGAGTCCTGCCATTCTTTTTTCTCGCCTTCGTATTCGATAGTAAGGTCGCCGCTCTTCTTATCCCAGTTGAATTCGAAGCTGAATTCGTTTTGATTCTCATAAGGCTCATAGCCGTCGTCCCAGGACGTCGAATCTTCTGTCGAGAATGTCAGTGTTGCAGCATAAGCATTGCTGTCGTTCTGCTCTATCTCATAGCTGATCTCTGCGAGTCCCGAATCGTTGTAGCCCTTGCGGGTTACTTCAGTCTCGACCGTAAGTGACTTCTCTCCGACACCGTCGAGATTCTTTCCGAGCACGAGTGAGATGCTCACGTTCGAAGTCTCCTCTCCGTAATATTCGTCAGAAGTAACGGTCTCGGCCTCGATCTCCGCCTTTACAAGCTTTGTTCCGGACTTGGAGATATAGAACTTTGCACAGAAATCAAGCTCTGCATCATCCATATCGTCTTCGATCGCATCTTCAAGTTCATCAAGCTCATCGTAGAATTCATCAGCGAGATCAAAGTTGTCGTTATCGGTATTAGCAGCGAGCAGTTCGATGTATTCTTCGAGTTCCTTATCGTCCTGCGCATATTCAACGATATTCAGCATGATATCGCCGAGCTGCTCTTCGTCAAACTCGACTGTTACGACATTGCATGAGATCTTATCGGATCCGCAGGTGACCGTCTCAGAGCTCTTGGTTACGTCAGAATTTGCGACAAGCTCCTTGATGAAGAGATTACGGTACTTCTCCTCGAGCTTCTCTGCCATGTTCTGTATCTTGGTGTCGCCCTCAATGTTGGAGCCGAGGTTCATAAGATACTGTCCGAAAATGGCATACTTATAGCTGTTGGAACCATAATTGCTGTAATCATACGGATCATAGCTCTCGGGATCAAAAGGTGAGTCCTCGATATTATCCTCGATGTTCTTAAGATCGAAGCCGTATACTTCATCATCTGCTTCGGGGCAGCTCAGAGTAAGGGCATTCTTGTCATATGCGGCATTGAACGATACGATGGTCTCCTTATCTTCGTCAAGGGCGCTGACAACTAAGGCACCGTTACCCTTGGAAGCATCTTCGTAAAACTTAGCATCGACGTAAAGGTCATCTCCGTCTTCCATTACGGGAGCGAGATTTGCAGATATCTCAACAGAGCCGCCGTTGGCAACATCGTCCATCAGCTTATACCATTCAAGATTCCTGATATCCTTTGCCGTGTTTGCAGCCGCGCGAACAAGGAGAGACTCCGGTGTGTTCAGTATGATGGCTGCCGTTATTCCGCCTGCTAACGCAAGGACGCCGACTGCACAGCCGGCAATGATCAATATTTTCTTATTCATATCCTTACCTCCAATGCACCCTATAATAGCAAAGAGCCGCGCAAATGTCGATTTTATTTGACAAATGACGGTCGCGGATAGTTAGTCCTAATTACATACTTACTATCTTCTGTATGATAGTACACAACCGCTACTATGTCAACAGAATTCTTGGCATCACGAGGCAGCATTTTTAGGCACACCGATACACTTATCGGGTGTATTATTATCTCAATCTGCTGAATGCATCATAGAGGGAATAATTGATGTCAGAAGATAAGAGACAAGATGGGAAAAAGAAGCATAGCAGTCTGACTGCTCTTGCGACGGGAATGATGTTCATCACATTCGTACTGTGCTGCTGCATGTACGGCTATATCGTCATACCTCAGCTGGCCGAGAAGAATGTCAGGGCAACCATGCTTCCTGACGTGGCTACCAGACCTGTAGAAGAGACTCAGGTCGAAGCCCCTGCTCCCGAAGAGGTCGTCAAGGGCGTTAAGAATCTCAGTGTTGATGTAATCAATCCGGGAATGGAAGACGGCAGCAAGGGCGGCAGCTCCAATACAATGCCTCTGTATACCGGTGAGACGGTCTGCTTCACAAAGCTAGATGAAGAGAACAGTTTTTATGTATTCATTCAGGACACGGATTCATACAGATACCCCAGCGAATATGCAGAATATACCGGTGAATTGGAGGCCGGATGGATCATCCAGGTAGTAGCGATCTCCGATAACGGCTGGGCAGCCGTATATGACGATGGTGTCAAATACGTGGTGGCAAAGAATCTGGTACCGACCATCAGGCCTGAGGACTGGAATGACGAGGAATTGTATCTGCCTGAAGACATAGTCTCATCTTCAGCAGGAGAAGACGGCGCTCTTGTCGGATGCAAGTTCTTCAGTCCCGTTCCCGGCGGCAAATTCTATCTCATAGATGAGACAACGCAGCTCCGTAATCTGCCTTCGGCTGAGACTTCCGGTTCTTATGCTGCCGACAGCGGAACTATGGTCAATGTCCTGGCATTCAGCGATGACGGCTGGGCACAGCTCGAGTTTGCAAGCAACATCTACTACCTCAAGGCGGATCTGCTGTCGGAGGTAATGCCGGAAGAACAGAGCGGTACCGGTGATGAATCTGCACCTGACGGTGGTTCAGGCAGCGGCGGATCGGACAGCAGCGGTTCTTCGTCATCTTCTTCATCCGATGCTTCGACGACGCCTGCACCTCAGGCTCCGAGCGCTGACGTTGCCAACAACACGGCACCCAATACTGAAGCCGGAAGCCTTCTTGCGATGGTTAACGATCTGCGTGCCGAGAACGGTCTTGCTCCTCTGTCATGGAGCGATGACCTCGCGAGCTGCGCCAACGTAAGGGCGGCTGAACTTCCTTATGCCTCGGACGATCAGAACATGGCACACATCAGACCTGACGGATCCGAATGGTGGACTGTCAATTCTTCGATAATGTACGGTGAGAATATCGCGTGCGGACAGCAGTCTGCATCTGAAGTATTCCAGGCCTGGGTCAATTCACCTTCGCATAAAGCCAACATGCTCAATCCCGACTATAAGACAATGGGCGCTGCATACTGCGTCTCGGGAGACGGAGCATACGGTACATACTGGGCTCAGGAATTCGGTGTCTGATTCAGGCCTCGATCAGGCCTTTCCAATGTCTCTCGACTAATGCGTAGATCATCTCTGCGGCAGCATTGACCTCGACCGGCTCTCCTTCATCGTCAACGAAAGCAAGGAGCGTCGCTATCGTTATCATGTCGCTCTCTATCGAACGCAGGAAATCACCGGGGGTAGTCGGCAGATTGCCGTACTGACTGTAAGAGAAATCAACTGCGGCAAGGGGAAGCACGAAGCTCTCGCACTGGTCTGCGAGCACCTGCGGGAGAATGGACACCAGCGACAGCTGGCCCTTCGTCTCTGCCCCGGCAAAGTCTTCCCAGGTAAGATCGACCTCTCCGTTAGAATCTGTCCTGATATAGTCAAAAAGGTCTCCGTGCACGGCAATGTTCTGTATGAACTGCTGCTCGATGTCATCGAAGATCATGTCTGAACACGCGACGCTGACGAGAACGCCCTGCAGCAGTATATCGAACTGTGCGAGCGTCGTCTCCGGATCGTAATCATTACCGGATATTGTGCGGAAAACGCTGTCGATACGCATTATCGTATCTTCTGCGTGGTTATAAGCCTCTACGGCCTTAAGAAATATCTCCTGCTTATCGTACATAGCATTATTTAAGCCCATTTCACAATTAAAGTAAAGGCGGCGGCAGTATGCTATAATCGTTGGGTAAAATCAAGACTGTATGTCAGGGGGATAACCTACACATGGGACTTTTCGGCAGGAAAGACAACGGCAAGGATGATGATCTTCTTCAGAACAGCGAGATCGCTGAAGAGATGAAGGTCATCCTTGAAGCAAGGGAAGAAGTTCAGCAGGAAAAAGAAGAGAAGATAAGGGAGAGGGAAGAGGCCGCTGCCCGTGAGAAGGCTGAGGCTGAAGCCATAGAGGCGAAGGCTGCATTCGGCGCAGAGCAGGTCCTTGCTCTCGATAAGCAGGGAGATAACTTCTTCCTTTTGATAGATGATGTTCCCCAGGTCGAGCCCGATAACGAGGGTGCGCTTGTTTTCGGAGGCATGCTCAGAGGCAAGCTGAAGAAGGGCGAAGAGATCTATGTCCTTCACGGTCACGGAGAGGTGCATAAGCTCGAGGTCCTTCAGATCAGGAACGAAGAGCATACCATCCTGGATGAGGCTGAGAACGAGAGAGTCGAGATCGAAGTATCGAAGGGTGACCTTCCGGCTCCCGAGACTCCGGATGAAGCGGCTTCAAGACCGATCGGGCGTTATGCCGTTCTTACCGGAAAGGCTCCCAGGACTCTGAAGCACGGTGAGCAGGAAGCGTTCCTCGAGAACCCCAGATTCCTGGCCATGATGGCTGAGTATGTAAGATTCCACGGCAATCAGGATTATTTTGGTTCGATGATGGCCGTCGCGATAGATTCAAGCTTCCTTGTTCCCGCGAATATCTCGGCAGATCCCGGTAATCCGAACAAGAAGAGGATCGGATTCCCCGGCATGAAGGATAAGAACGATCCCGAGAAGATCCTGCTTCCCGTCTATACCGATGCCAACACACTCTCTAAGGGTAACTTCAAGTCGCTTAATAAGGAGAAGCAGGCGGCGCTTAATATGTCTTTCGCGAAGATAGCTGCCATTGCAAAGGATGACAGACATGCGGGCTTTGTGGTCAATCCCCACGGTCCTGTTGTGTTTACTTTCCCAAAGAACCTCGTCGAGAGTCTCTGCCTCACCGGACACTTCTCCGAGAAGTACGGTGAAGATGCTGCCGACAAGTCGGGGTTCGATGCGATTAACGAGGAGAAGCCTACCGTAGTAACACCTCTGTCTCCCGCGAAGAAGATGATCGTATCCAAGCCGAAGGAGACAGGCGAGTTCAAGCTGCTCGCGCAGGCGGTCAGAAAGTTCGGCGATACACATCCCGAGATCGCCAAGATAGCAGTCCTCATGAGCACTAATTCGGAAGATCCGAAGGACAGGGCTTATATCTGCATCGTTGACTGTCCCGAAGAGGGTGCCGAGAAGCTCTGCCGCGAGATAGGCAATGCCTGCAAGCCGTACATGAAGTCGGTAAGGGCAATGAGATTCCAGCTCTTCTCGAAGGGTACATTCCCGGACAGCTTTACCAGCAGCAATCCCTGGACATACAACAAGCTCTCACTGTAAGGCCGGATCAGTTATCTTCCGATTCGTCCTTCGGCTTGTTGAAGAACACCCTGTCTGCCGTAAACATGCAGACAAGTCTTCCATGGTCATAGAATGAGAATGACGTGAGGTCAGAGTATTCGATGGGGTCGGATACCGTTAATGCATCGAACTCGCACTTGCCGCCCTTCCTGTCGATGAGGAAGTCGAGGAACTGCGTGTTCTCTCCGGCATCGACCGTCAGATCGAACTTGCTCACAAGTCCCGTAAAATCCACCCACGGCTGCGTCGACAGCGACAACTGGACTTTGCCGCCGAATACCTGAGGCATACGGCTTAAGGTTATCTTGAACCTGCTTCCGGTCCTCTTTACGCTCATGGCATAAGAGGTCTTGAAGCTGTTGACGAATTCCTCTATCGGCTCGGTAGTGTTGTTGTTGCCGAGGCGCTGCGTGCGCGAGCCGTAATTGAAAGTCGGGAAGCCCATCACTTCCTGCTTTGCCTGTGCGAGCTTCCCCCTGATCGAAGCTGCCACGCTGTCATCGCCGATCTCCTTGTTGTATCTGATCCTCTTGTCTATCGCATAAGCTGCTTCCAGAAGGATCTTATACTTGTGAACGCACTGGACCGGCATGAGGGACAGGACGCGCTCCATCCTCAGGGCACAGTCCGCAAAATCACAGCCGTAATCGCCGTCTTCAAAATAGTATCTCGTCTCGTTGTAGAGCTTGATGTACGTCTGATAGGCGAGGGGCGGATTGGGTGCGACATAGTATCCGTTGAGGAACATGTCGGCAAGCTTATATCTTGCCTCCGTTATGTTATAGGCTGATGCCACGGTGAAATAGAAGAAGGCCTTCTCATAGTCCGGCCTGCCGTCCGTCAGTCTGCCGTAATAGTAGATATAACCGAGAGTGTCTGCCGCATACCCGAAGCTGAAGTCCTTCCACAGGATCTCCAGGAGCTTTGCCGATGCGGCATAGTCGCACGGATACACCGAGTTGCCGCCGTACAGGCAGTACGCCTTGATCTTGATCGCATCGAAAACCTTCTCTTCCGCAAGCTCGTCCGTGAACTTCCTGAACATGCGTCTGGTATGCTCCGGAGCATCCTCGAGCATGAGGTCGTTGTTCCAGTGGTTGATGAACGCGATCTTCTGAGGGTTGGTGTACCTTCTCTTGTCTACCGGAAGGTCACGGTCCTCGTTGAAGTTGTCGATCATCTCTATCATGGATTCGATATCGAGGACGCGGGCAAGTGAAGCGGCATTCGTCGGGAATGTCGGTGAATGCACGGATCTGCCGATGACATTGAATATGGTCGCGATAAGGTCTTCTTCCGTGACCGGAAGATCGGGCACATCGATGGTTCCCACGAGATCGGCATCAGGACCCATTACCTCGTCAAGGCAGAGGCTGTCGTAGAAATACAGCAGCGTCGGATACCACCAGTTAAGAAGGAACTCATATACATCAGTATCCTCGTCCCTGAAGTTCTCGAGAGCGCTCTTCAGGTCATCGAGAGACATGGGATAATCGTTCTCGAAGTCGAAGACGTCAGGCTCGAGTTCGGGGATGTCATCAAGATCTATGTTCAGGATATCCGCAAGACCGATGTTATATCTGGCAAAGTCAGCAAGCTTGTCCTGCGTGACGAAGATGTAGGAGTCGTTTTTTCTCATAAGGATATTATATAACGAATGCTTATTCGAATACAGTTTCCCAGGTATCAGCCCTGTAAGCCTTAAGGCAGATCTCGAGCTCCCGGGGCGTGCACTTGTGGGTATTGATGTCAGGAAGATCATCAAGAGCAAAATACCCCGTCTCCGTCGTCTCGATATTCGGGACAAAGCTTCCGCCGAGGTTTTTGCAGAGTACGAAGCATTTGCAGATGGAGAAGAAAGAGTTCGCGTTGTTGCTCTTCCTGTGGTCGAAGACGGCAGCCAGACGGTACGGCTCGGCCGTAAGACCGGTCTCCTCGCGCACTTCCTTGATCGTGTTGTCGTAGATCGACAGATTATGCTCGCACCAGCCTCCAGGCGGATTCCATCTGCCGTCAAAATCCCTTACCAGAAGGATCTTCTCCTCTTCGTTGAAGATGACCGCGCGAGTCTCCACCTTCGGAGTCTGATAACCGTCATTGCCTTCGAGGAGTTCGGCTGCCTGTTCGGGCGTTATGTCCGTGCCGATAGTAAGCAGCTCTCTGGCAAGCGCCAGGATATTCTCATAGTGTTCCGTATCGAACTTATTCTTGGTATAGAACTTGCCGGCAGTCGCTATCGCCGCCAGTTCATGTGCTATCTCGGATATCCTCTTGTCGTCCATTATCAGGGTGCCCCGCCTTTTTATTACTCGGTGTATTATGCCACACGCTGTACAAGGTTGTCAGTAAAATTTTATCGACATATGTCGAAAATAACTATTGTTTATTACACCCAAACAGTTTAAAGTATGTGCGGAAAAGAAAGAATCTTTCAAGGAGAATATATATGCTCGAACTGCAGAACATAGGCTTCCGCGCCGATGACGGCAAGGAGATCCTCAAGGACATAAGCATTAAGATAGACGACAAGTTCGTCGCGGTGACAGGTCCTAACGGCAGCGGTAAATCAACCCTGCTCAAGGTCATCATGGGCATCATCAAGCCGACATCCGGCAGGGTGATCTTCGACGGAGAAGACATAACGGACCTTCCCATCAACGAGCGTGCCGACAAGGGAATGAGCTTTGCATTCCAGCAGCCCGTAAGGTTCAAGGGACTCCGCGTCAGGGACGTCATCTCCATTGCCAAGGGCGATGAAGTGAACATGGGCAAGTACTTAAGGGCGGTAGGTCTCTGCCCGAAGGATTATCTCGACCGTGAGATCAACGATACGCTCTCGGGCGGTGAGATGAAGAGGATCGAGATCGCCACGGCGGCTGCAAGAGGCGGTAAGCTGAGCCTTTTCGATGAGCCCGAGGCAGGCATCGATCTGTGGAGCTTCCAGAACCTTATAGAAGTCTTCGAGAAGCTGGGCGATGTAACGCAGGGCAACATCCTCATCATCAGCCATCAGGAGAGGATACTGGAGATATCCGATAAGATCATCTACCTCAAGGACGGACAGGTCGACAGATACGATGACAGCGAAGTCATCATGGATGAGCTCGGCATGAATGAGAGAAGGCACCGCAGAGGCTGCGTGGTAGCCGGAGCAGAGGGGGTAACCTGCAATGGATGATCTTGAGAAGAAGATACTTAAAGAAGTGGCGGAGCTTGATTCGCTTCCCGTAGGCGCCTTCAACATAAGGAACAACGGCAAGAGCGAAGCGCGTAATTCGACTGCAAATATCGATATCGAATCCAGGGAAGACGGACAGGGCATCAACATCTACATCAAGGACGGCACAAAGAACGAGTCCTGCCATATCCCTGTCATCATAAGCAAGTCCGGACACAAGGAGACAGTGTACAACGAGTTCTTCATCGGCGAAGACTGCGACGTCGTCATCGTGGCAGGATGCGGTATCAGCAACTGCGGCGGACAGGACAGCAGACATGACGGCGTGCACTCTTTCCATGTCGGCAGGAATTCCCGCCTGAAGTATATCGAGAAGCATTACGGCGAAGGTACGGGCGAAGGCAAACGCCTCATGAACCCGACTACCGAAGTGGATCTGGCTGAAGGATCTACCGTTGAGATGGAGACATCACAGATCGGCGGCATCAACGACACTCTGAGGATCACAAAGGCAAAGGTCGGCGAGGGCGCGACGCTCCGCATCCATGACAAGATCCTTACCAACTCCGATCAGACCGCCAAGGCAGAGCTCATCGTAACTCTGGACGGCGACGATTCGAGCTGCGACATCATCAGCAGAGGCGTTGCAAAGGGCGAGTCAGTTCAGGACGTCATCATCGATATCGCAGGCAATGCAAGATGCCACGGCCACGCAGAATGCGATTCCATCATCATGGACAAGGGTGTCATCGTGGCAACCCCGAAGCTCAAGGCGGCGTGCGTCGATGCTTCGCTCATTCACGAGGCGGCGATAGGCAAGATCGCAGGCGAACAGATAACGAAGCTCATGACCTTAGGCCTCACCGAAGCACAGGCCGAAGCGAAGATCATCGAAGGATTCCTGAGATAAGACTGAAGTTAATAACCGAACTTAAGGAAGGATGCGGTCCACGGGAGCGTATCCTTCTGTTTTACGGAACTTCTCGTTGCAGTCGAATGAATTAAGGCAGTCTGAAGGATCAACCCTCTCGAAGTTGATGCCGCCGATCTGGTTCCTTGTTATCTTTGCTGATACGAGAGTGAACTCCTCGTCCTGGCCGGTAGCGCTGTTGACCTGCACATCCTGTGCATGGATGAGGACAGTCTGTACCGGAAGGAGTGCGAAAGTATCTCTCGCTACTCTTAATATCGTGCTCGAGACATAGTCTCTCATGAGGTCATAATAAGCAGTCTTGGTGATCTCTTTCTCTGCGATGGAGCCGTCTGCCTTGAGGCTCAGCACAGTGGTCGGAAGGACCTCTTCGGATCTTACGTTGAACTCGACTTCGAGGATCGAAGGATCATCAGTTCCTACTTCGAAGCTGCTTCCGTATTCGAGCAGATCGTCGAACGGTCCGACTTCTTCTATTACCTTGAAATATGAATCTATATCACCTGCGAGAACGCTCTGCGCAAAGGGTGCCAGATCGCCGGCCGTAAGTGTTGTCCAATCGATCGCACCGTCGCTTAACTTGTGGATGGACTTGAGCTGCTCTACTGCTGCCTCATACTCTGCAACGGTATTGCGGTTCTGCTCGATCTCAGCTTCAGACAGACCCTTGGCAGCGGCTGCCGTCTTGGCTGCAGTCTTCGCTCCTTTGGAAGCAGCGGCCTTTTTATCCTTCCCACCGAAAAGGTTCTTCACGTTGCTCGTCTTTGTATAGTAGACGCCTGTACCGGGAATACCGACACTCGTGCGCGTCTGTCCCTTAAGATTGATCGACTGGCGCATACCGCTCTTGCCGAATGATAAGCTGGGGCCGGACTTGCTGAGGTTAAGCTTCAATCCGTTGCCGAGTGAGATAGATTTCCTGAAATTCAAACCCATAATCCTGTTCTCCGTTCAATAGTGCAAAGCGCCTGTCGTTACATTGATAATCTTATCATAATTTCTTGATGTCAGATATCAAGATCAAGGTAGATCGGGCAGTGGTCAGATCCCATCACATCGCTCATCATATCCGACTCTATAACCTTGGATCTGAGTCCTTCCGTGACGAAGAAATAGTCGATCCTCCAGCCGACGTTCCTGTCTCTGGCGAAGGTCTTATATGACCACCAGGAATATGCCTCGGCCTTGTCGGGATGGAGCATCCTGAAGGTGTCGATGAGACCGCTGTCCGCAAACTTATCCATGTAGGCGCGCTCTTCGGGAAGGAAGCCCGACACCTTGGAATTTGCCTTCGGGTTCGACAGGTCGATCTCCTTATGCGCGGTGTTGACGTCGCCGCAGCAGATGACCTCGCGCCCCTGTTTCTGAAGCTCCGTTACAAGGTCCAGGAAACAGTCGTAGAATCTCAGCTTGAACTTGACGTAATCATCGCCTCTTCCGCCGTTCGGGAAGTAGATGTTGAACAGGACAAAATCACCATAGTCTGCGCGGATGACTCTTCCTTCGTGATCGAACTCTTCCGTGCCGAGACCGTAGGATACTTCGCACGGCTTCTTCGTATAGAGTGCCGTTCCGGAATAACCCTTCCTCTCAGCCGAATAGAAGTAGCTCTTATAGGGAGCCATATCGGTTATCTCAGGTGAGAGCTGCTCGATGTTCGCCTTTATCTCCTGTATGCCTATTATGTCTGCATCCATCTTGGCGACGGACTCCGCAAACCCCTTGCCTGCCACGGCTCTGATGCCGTTTACGTTCCAGCTTACTATTCTCATAAAAATCCTCGTGTTTTATAATGTTTTTATTATTCTACTATAAAGGTCTGGGCAATGATTTGAAGATCCTCGTTGAATTACTCGGAGGCACCATAGGGTCACACAAAGACGGGAGCGGCACTGTCGTACTCGGCAGGGACATGACGGACATCCTTCCCGAAGGTATCGATGCCGTGATAAGAAGCCCGCTGACCTACTCATCTGAGAACGCGACCGCAGAGACATACCGCGAGGCACTTAAGGCAATCTCGAAAGACACAGACGAGACGGATCCCAACGGTATCCTCATACTTCACGGTACGGATACTATGGCCTTTTTCGCGCAGCTGGCACACAGGGTGCTGGGTGGTGCGATACCCGTACAGATCGCAGGAAGCGTGCTCCCGCCGGACGATCCGGATTCAGATTATCTGAAGCAGATATCTGACGGCATAAGGTTCCTCGAAGAAGGGAAGAGCGGCGTCGTCTGCGAAGGAAGGTCGATCCCGCTGGACCGCGTGACATCGGCGGACATCAGCGGCCGTTACGGCGAGCACCCCGACACTTTCGAGCATTTCTCCGGTATTGATATCCTCGCCAGGAGGGCACAGAGATTCCTGTCGGACGAACCCCTTCCGAAGCTGCTCGTCATACCTGCGGTGCCGGGTGCGGTCATACCCGACGGCGGCTTCGACAGAGTACTTATTGACTGCTACCACTCGGGCACGGCGCCGGTATCGCTTGTTCCCTATATCAGGCGCTGGACTGCCGAAGGCATCAAAGTCTTCCTCGCGCCCATACCTTCCGGCGGCAACATTTACGAGAGCTTAAGAGAACTTATCGGCGCAGGTGCGATCCCGATGTCCGACATGCCCTTAGAAGGCGCCTGGGCAGAAGCGATCTTGTTCTCGCCGGGTGAGGAGTTCATCTAGGTTACATCAGTTGAAAAACCGGGCACCCCCAAGTAAAATATATACACAGGTATATACAAATCGGAGGTGCAGTTTATGACCGAAGCAAGATTCTTCGAAAACGGCGGCAGCCAAGCAGTGCGACTGCCCAAGGAATGCAGGTTTGACACAGATAAAGGCGCGGTCATCAAGAAGATCGGCGATATCGTCATGATCATTCCTTCTGACAAAGTAGACGGATTGCTGCTTGAAGCATTTGGTGCAGCTACCGTTGATTTCATGGTATCCGGCAGAGAACAGGACGAGTTGTCTGACAGAGAAGACCTATGAGATACATGCTTGATACAAATGTCTGCATCGACTATCTGAAGGGTAATTCCGTTAACATCAGAGACCGCATCATATCTGCTCCCAAGGATTCTCTTTGCATATCTGCCATAACTCTTTCCGAGCTGATGTTCGGCGTTGAGAACTCTTCAAACAGGGAGAAGAATCTGGCTGCTCTCAATTTCTTTCTGCTGAAAATAGATATCGTTCCCTATGACGATCAAGCCGCATATGCATATGGTGAGATCAGAAAGCAGCTTAAGCAGGAAGGGCGTATCATTGGCGGAATGGATATGCTCATAGCTGCACATGCCAGGTCTTCAGATGCGGTTCTCATTACTCACAATACAAGAGAATTCAATCGAGTACAGGGTTTACGGATAGAGGACTGGTACTGAGTCCGGGTGTCACCGATCTTGTTCTGACTTGACCTTTTTGCATGCCTGTGAGATACTTTGATTATCAAACCTTTGATAGTCAAAGTATTTTACGGGACTGTCAGGTTACATCAGGAGTGTTTTAATGACTGGCAAGATCATAGGTCTGGGTTCATATCTTCCCGAGAAGATCCTCACAAACGACGATCTGTCGAAGATGGTGGATACCAGCGATGAGTGGATCACGGAGAGGTCCGGGATCAAGCAGAGACACATAGCCGATCCGGCTAAGGACAGGTGTTCTACTATGGTCGTCAAGGCTGCAAAGCAGGCTGTTGAAGCTGCAGGCATAGACCCGCAGGATATCGATCTTATAGTAACTGCATCGACGACGCCTGATCTGATCTTCCCCACAATGTCGACAACGATACAGGAAGCGGTCGGCGCTTCCGAGAACTGCGGATGCTTCGATGTCAATTCGGCATGCCCCGGTTTTATCGCTGCATATAACACGGTAGAGAGTTTCATCGAGACAGGCAATGCAAAACTGGCGCTTGTAGCAGGCGTTGAGTGCAATTCAAACTTTGTAGACTGGACAGACAGAAGCTCCTGCATCCTCTTTGGTGACGGTGCAGGATGTGCCGTGGTCAGGGCCGAAGAAGGCAAGCGCAATGAGTTCATCATGAGGTCTTCAGGCAAGAGAGGCACATGCCTTCACTGCGAGTCTGCAAGACAGCCTTACCGCAAAGACGAGGAGGGCTTCGACAAGCTCACCGGATTCAACATGAACGGCAGGGAAGTCTTCAAGTTCGCCATAACGGAAGTCCCGAAGATCATCACGGACCTGTCCGTAAAGTACGGTTTTGATCTGGACGGGATCGACTACTTCATCCTTCACCAGGCAAACCAGAGGATCATCGAGGCAACAGCCAAGAAGCTGAAGCAGCCGATCGAGAAGTTCCCGATGAACATCATGAACACAGGCAACTGCGCTTCTGCGAGCATTCCGATCCTCCTTAAGGAGATGAACGATGAGGGAAAGCTCGCAAGAGGTCAGAAGATAGTACTGGCCAGCTTCGGTGCAGGCCTCGTATGGAACGCAAACTATATCGAATACTAATGAGATATGAAGGAGATTTAAGATGACAAGGATCACGGATTTAATCGGAATCAAGTACCCCATCATCCAGGGCGGAATGGCCTGGGTAGCTGATTACCACATTGCGGCAGCAGTAAGCAACGCAGGCGGTCTCGGACTTATCGGATGCGGCGGCGCAGACGAGGTCTGGGTAAGAGATCAGATCCACAAGTGCAGAGAAGCTACGGATAAGCCTTTTGGCGTTAACCTCATGCTCATGAATCCGAGAGCTCCCCAGATCGCAGAAGTACTCGCAGAGGAGAAGGTCAAGGTCGTTACGACCGGTGCAGGTTCTCCGGAGAAATACATGGAGATGTGGAAGAATGCAGGCATAATCGTTATCCCTGTAATCGCGTCCGTTGCATATGCCATCAGAATGGAGAGATGCGGCGCTGACGCAGTCGTAGCAGAAGGTACGGAGTCAGGCGGACACATCGGTGAGGCTACTACGATGACACTGGTTCCCCAGGTCGTTGACGCGGTAAATATCCCGGTCGTTGCTGCAGGCGGTATAGCTGACGGAAGAGGTGTGGCAGCGGCATTCATGCTCGGCGCCGAGGCAGTTCAGTGCGGAACGGTATTCTGCGCCTGCGACGAAGCTAACATTCACCAGAACTATAAGGACATGATCCTCAAGGCAAACGATACATCTACAAAGGTTACGGGAAGATCCACAGGTCACCCCGTACGCCAGATCAGAAACCAGCTCACAAAGAAGTACCTCGAGCTCGAAGCAAAGGGCGCAGGTCTCGATGAGCTCGAGCAGTTCACCGTAGGTTCACTGAGAAGAGCCGTAGTAGACGGCGATACCAAGGAAGGTACGTTCATGGCAGGACAGATCTCCGGAATGATCAAGGAACAGAGATCTGCCGCAAAGATCATCGGGGATATGTTCACACAGGCAGACGAACTCCTCGGAAGAAAGTTGGAAGTCTGATATGAAGATCGCTTTTTGCTATCCGGGACAGGGCGTACAGCAGGTAGGAATGGCCGAAGGATTCGTTAAGTCCGAAGCCTGCTATAAGGACATGATCGCAGAAGCAGCTGTTG